>OGWS01000684.1_pt1 | contig 33145 bp, 27 predicted proteins | sample 1576111 | NCBI WGS metagenome assembly OGWS01 (sample SAMEA3541534, study PRJEB24748) | human gut metagenome | biome: human gut; feature: human-associated habitat; material: faeces | place: China | collected 2012
CAGGATACCTTATTCAGATTTTCGTTTCCCATCATCATCGCATGATGCCCGCCTTTATTCAGAACCAGCAGTGCCTCCTCAAATCTTGGCAGAAATCCCGTAAGATAGGCAAAATTTTGCCCATGCTCCAGATCCCCGTAAACAACCAGAGAATCCAGATTTTCTTGTTCCATTCGTTCCAGCACAGCTCTGCACCGTTTCTCCATGACAGCATCACTGAGCAGGACCGGCACTCCGGTACAATCCGGCTTTGGAGGCATCACCGTTCCATAGAAAATTTCTCCAGATCCTCTCATTTTTCTTCCTCTCTGCTCAGTTCCATAATCAGATGCAGCAGAACATCTGCACCCTTCTTCACATCTTCATATTCCGTCCACTCCTCCGGACAGTGTGAAACACCTCCATTGCGGCTTGGAACATAGATCATATTGGTATCTGTAAAATCGGTCATGATCATGGAATCATGTCCGGTTCCGTTGTTGATAATGCAGTGGCTGTAGCCAAGTTCATCACAGATGGCTTCCATTTTCCTGACATTCTCCCAGCACATCACACTAGGGCCTGTCGGGTTTGGATAATTGATCCGGCGTATTTCCTCCAAGTCACAGGAAATCCCATATTTTTGCGCAACATGGTCTAAAATATCCTGGATCATCTTCCGGAAATCCGTCTTTTCGATACACTCTTTGGAAAATGTCCGGATCTCGATCTTTCCTTCCACCAGTTCCGGTACAAACTGGTTGGAATTTGGTGTAATATCCAGTTTGCCTACCATGCCGGTTACATCCGGTCCCAAAGCCCTGATCTGCTCATCAAACATCGTGATAAAGCAGGCTGCGGCAACCAATGCGTCTTTTCGTTCAGCCATCGGCGCAGTAGAATCTGCAGTCTGCCCATGGAAACGAATCGTGTAACGTCCGATTCCTGCCAGATATTTGATCAGACCAATTTCAATATTTTCGCGATCCAGAACCGGTCCCTGCTCCACATGCATTTCCACAAAATTTTTGATCGAGCCCGGAGCACGTCTGGCTGATTCCAGATTCGGAATCAGGCCATACTCCTTCATTGCTTCCAGCTTTGTCTGTCCAAAGCGGTTCTTCACGGTCTCCAACTCTTCCATAGTCATAGTACCAACCATCGCGCGCGAATTGGAAACTCCGGTGCAGGGACCAAATGTGGCCCCTTCCTCTGCATTCATTAAGATCAGCTCCAATGGATAGTCATTCTCAAAACCGCACTCATGGAGAACACGCATAACTTCCAGCGCAGCTACACTGCCTGCCGCACCATCAAAGGCACCTCCGTTTACCACGGAATCATAATGGGAACCGAACATTACAACCGGTGCATCCTTCAATTTTCCCTCTTTTCTTCCGAACAGTGTGCCAAATCCGTCCTCATAAATCTGAATCCCCAGTTTCTGCATTTCTTCTTTGAGATATTCCTTGGCCATCTTATCTTCTTTCGAATAAGAAGACCGTGTCACACCATGACCCGGTGTAGAAGTATACGTTGCCAATATCTCCAGATCATGCTGAATTCTCGCCTTATTTGTTCTCATTTTTTCTCCCTGTATAACGTTTAATAAATTTTTACATTGATTTCCTGATGCTCTTTCAGCTTCTGATGCGCCGCATTTACATTCACAGTCTTATTCGGGAAGATCAGAATCACTACCGGATCCAATCCTCGTGAATGGATCAGTTCCCGGTCAAATTCGATCAGTTTTTCTCCCTGTTTTACCTTCTGTCCCTGCTTTACAAAGGATCGGAAACCTTCCCCTTTCAGCTTCACCGTATCAATGCCGATATGAATCAGTACTTCATCTCCGTTTTCTGTTACGATTCCAACTGCATGATTTGTCTCAAAGCAGGCTGCAACCGTTCCGCTCCACGGTGCATATACCGTATTGCTCTCCGGAATGATGGCAAATCCATCGCCTACCATCTTCTGGGAAAATGCAGTATCCTTCACTTCCGTGATCGGAATCAGGCTTCCTGCTACCGGAGCCTCAAAATCTGCGTGCTTTCCAGCTGCACTGCTCCCTGCCTTTTTTACTGCACGTTTCAGTTCTGCGGCTGCCTTCTCAACCTTTGCTCCATATACGACCTGAACATTTTCTTCATTAATACGAATCAGTCCGAGGGATCCGGTTGCCTTTAACGCTTTTTCATTGACCTTTGCAGAATCTTTCAGCACCAGTCTGAGACGGGAAATACAGTTATCAATTTCAACAATATTTTCTTTGCCTCCCAGAGCTTCCATGATTGCTGATCCCAGCTCGGTGATTTCTTCATTATAATCAACCGCATCTGACTCGTCCTCACGGCCCGGAGTCTTAATATTGAACTTCACGATAGCCCACTTAAATACATTGTAATAGATCACAGCATAAACCAGACCTACTCCTACATTTAAGATCCATTTGGTCTGAGGTCCGCGCAGCACGCCAAATAACATAAGATCAACCAAGCCGCCGCCTGCATTTCCGATGCAGACACTCAGGAAGGTGTTGATCAGGAAAGACATACCTGCCATAAACGCATGGAACACCCATAAAAGCGGGGAGATGAAAATAAAGGAAAACTCAATCGGCTCTGTAATACCGGTAAAGAAGCTCGTCAATCCAGCTGCCAGTAAAATACCTTTTGCTTTCTCACGATTCTGCGGATATGCAGTTTTATACATGGCATAACATGCTGCCGGAAGACCAAATACCATGAACGGATGCGTTCCCTGTGTCAGGAAGCGTGTTGCCTGACGCATAACATCCATATCCGGATTCTGCTGCATCAGCAGAGTATTAAAGATATTCAGCGCACCAGATACCTGCTGGCCATCGATCTCAGCGGTTCCTCCAATTGGAGTAAAGCGGATCAGCTGATTCAGGATATGATGCAGGCCAGTCGGGATCAGAAGACGTTCCAGGAATCCGTAAATGAACGTACCAAATGCTCCCGCAGAAGCAAGAAGACTGCCAAATCCATTGATGATCACATTAAATACCGGCCATACGAAGAACATAAGCAGTCCCAGGAACGGGATCGTCACAACCATCATGATCGGAACGAAACGCTTGCCGCTGAAGAAACTGAATGCTACCGGAAGCTGTGTCTCATGGAAACGGTTGTGGATCATTGCCGTCCAAAGACCAACAATGATACCGCCAAAAATACTCATGCGATAGGTGAAGATACCCATAACAGTATCATAAGCCGCATTCTGCTGCGTCGCTTCAAGTAAAGAATACCCCTGTCTCATCAGATAATCAATACTAACTGTATCGGCCGTGATTCCTTTCAGGCTTAAGAAAAACCGGATCGTGGTATGGAACAGCGCAAATCCTATGATCGATGCAAACGTTGCCACTTCGCGGTCTTCTCTTGACATACCCTGAGCCACGGACATGCAGAACAGGATTGGAAGAAGACCAAACAGTGCACCTGCCAGTGCATTTACAAGGCTGACAAAGTTATTTACAAATGCCACATCCTGAAGTACATTTCCGAATACATTCGGATTCTGTAGTGTGGAAGCGAGTCCCAATAATAAACCAGCTGCTACAATAATGGACAAAGGCCCCATCAAAGATTTTCCCAGCTTTTGTATAAATGTTTTCATTTTACCCTCCATTTCATTATATTTGCGCGCAAAATCATTTTAATGATAAACAAATTATAATGAATCGGAGAAAGGAAGTAAATATGCAGACAGCATCCTGACTCGTCTTGCCGTCTTCTGACATTTTTTACATTTTATGAAAATTTTTACATGTGCATACGCATTTTCAAAAGATAACAGGGTCATGGAAGTTGCCTTGCGGCAGCTTCCATGACCCTGTCACGTTCACGATATTATTATGTTTAGTCGAGCTCATCCTCGCCTACGATCTCGTCGAACTCCTGATCGTCGAGCAGCTCATCGAAAGCATCTGCTACAACTTCATACTCGTCGTCATCCTCGATGTTATCCAGGCTCGGATTACCGTCTTCATCTTCCTCATAACGGTATAAGTATACCTCGCCCTCTTCTGCCTCTGCGCCCTCGGTCGGGAGCAGTGCGATATAGTCACGGTCGCCTGCCTCAAAGATGGTGAGCACAACACACTCTACTTCACTGCCATCGTCTAAGGTGAGGGTTACAGTCATCTCCTCCTGCTCTAAATCCATCTCTTCGTTCTGGTTCTTTGCCATAAAAATGTACCTCGCTGATTTTTCTTGCCAATACGTTGCCAGTTCATTATAGCTGACCGGAATGTTTTAGGCAATATGTTTTGCAGATTCCGGTTATATTTTTTCGGCTGGCAGTTTTAAAATTCAATACCCTTCCGCGCCGGAATCCCTTTTTCATAAGGATGCTTTACCATGTGAATCTCCGATACATAATCCGCCTGCTCCACCATTTTCTCCGACGGGTCCCGTCCGGTCAGGACAACCTCAAGCCCCGCTGGTTTTGTATGCAGAAATTCCAGTACGGACTGTTCCTGCACCATGCCATAATTGCAGGATGCCAGAATCTCATCCAGAATCAGCAGGTCATAGTTTCCGCTTTCTGCTTCTTTTTCCGCTGTCTCAAACCGTTTCTGGTAATACTCTGCGGCTTCTGCCTTCTGTTCCTCGTTCATGCGGAACACAAAGCCAAAGGTACGGTCACAGGGGGTGACGGTGATGCCTGGAATGCTCCGAAGCACTTCCACTTCCCCGGAGTTTTCTGTTTTTAAGAAACGCACTACCAGAACCTTCATGCCGCGGCCTGCCGCACGAACAGCCAGACCCACGGCTGCAGAGGTCTTGCCTTTGCCGTCACCGCAGTATATGTGCACAAGACCCTGCCGCATTTCTTTCTGCTCCTGTTTTTGTGAACTCATTTTCTGCTGTTCCATCTTTTTGTCCTGCATCACCTGACCACCTTTCCATTCCGCACTGGCTTTGTTCCGGCACTCTGCTGCATGGCCGGTCGTTCTGTTTTTGCAGCCGTTTTCTGTTGACTGGTTGCCCTACAGGATTCTAACATTCCTTTCGTTTTCACTTCCGGTCCTGGCCGGAATTCTCCTGGCGGCGCGCTATCCGGATATAAATATTCATCAATAAACCGCGACCGCTCCTGCGGCTTTCCATACCGCTCTTTTGTGTAATACACATGGAGCCGGTCTTTGGCGCGGGTCATGGCTACGTAAAACATGCGCCGTTCTTCTTCGAGATCCGCGTCCAGGACAGCTTTGTGGTGCGGGGTTACCCGCTCGTTTGCGTCCATGATATAAACGATTGGGAACTCCAGTCCTTTGGCGCTGTGCATGGTCATAAGGGCCACACAGTCCTGGTCCCGTACTTCCCAGTTCTGCGCCTGCTGCTTGAGCTGTTCGCCGTATTCTTCCATATGAAGAAGCCAGGCATCAATGGTCTTATACCCGGATGCGCTTTCCTGGATCTGGTCTGCCAGTTCCAGGAGTTCCTCCGGCTTCATGCGGCGGTACTCTGCATAATCTTTTAAGTATTCGTCGTAGCCGATGGCTTTGCGGATATAATTCACCGCCGCCACCGGTGCCAGCTTTTTGAGTATCTTTAGATCATATTCCAGATCTTCGATGCGCTCCACCATCCAGTCCTTCGACCGGTACCAGGATTTGACCTGGTCCCAGGAAACGATCTGCCCATCCAGCGCTTCCCGGCTGATGTAGCGTTTCGGCCGGTTGATGATGCGCAGGGCATCGGCACGCTTTGCCTGGTGTTTTTCCGCCAGCGGGTCTGCCGCGATGCGAATGTAGGTCAAAAGGTCCTGGGTGATCCAGTGCTCATAGATATTTGGCAGTGCATCCCGCATCTGGAACGGAATGTTGTATTCCATCAACCGTTCCATGAGGAGTCTCGGCTCCATGCTGGTGCGGTAGAGCACGGCAATATCCGACAGGCGGTAGCCCATCTGCACATAATCCTGGATTTCTTTTATGATCGTCCTGGTCTCGGTCGGGGCGTCCGCGAATCCGACCGTCGTGACCGGTCTTCCGGCTCCCCTTGCGGCGCGGATTTCTTTCTCGAAACGGGTTTTATTGTGGCGGATCAGACAGCCGGCGTAATCCACAATATTGGAAGTGGAGCGGTAGTTTATCCCCAAAAGAACCCGTTTTGCCTGGGGATAGTCCTTCTCAAATCCGAGCATGATCTCCGGCTTCGCACCGCGGAAGCGGTAAATGGACTGGTCATCATCGCCCACGATAAACAGGTTGTTCTGCGGTGCTGCCAGCATCCGGATAATCTCATACTGCACCCGGTTGATGTCCTGGAACTCATCGATCAGGATATACTGGTACTTTCTCTGCCACGCCTCCAGAATGTCTTTTCTCTGGGTAAACAGCTCATAGCAGAGCACCAGCATATCATCAAAATCCAGAAGACTCTTCTCGACCATGGCTTTTTCGTAGCCCTGGTACAGCTTCTTGAACATTTCTTCTGAACAGTTTTTGGAATAATAATAGTCCAGATTCATCATCTCGCCTTTTACCAGGCTGATTTCCGAAAGAATCTGGGCAATGAACTCTGCCTCGTCCTCGACATCCATCTGGTAGCGGTCTACCAGCTCCCGGATGATGGCGGTGCGCTGTTCGTCCCGCGCGATATTGGAGGCATCGTAGCGGTACGCACGCTTTAAGATCGCAAAAAATACTGCGTGAAACGTACCGAAGCTGACGGGGAGTCTGCGTCCCTCCGTCAGCTTCTCAAATCGCTGCCGCATTTCCTGTGCAGCGGCCTTTGTAAAGGTAATGACCAGGATGCTTCCCGGCTCCACGCTGCACTCTTCCACCAGATATTTCACCCGGTGGGTAATGACCGTGGTTTTGCCGGATCCCGGTCCTGCAAGCACCATCATCGGACCCTGCCGGTGATGGATGGCCTGCAGCTGTGATTCATGAAACGCCATGTATGCGGTTCCTTTCTTCGTCTGGCCGTCTGAAATCTCTCTGTCACAAAAGCATCCCAGACAGGCTCCATGTGCAGCTTCCTATGCGTTCACTGCAGAAAGCATCTCAATGCCCTTGCGGATACGTGCCAGGGACTCTTCCTTGCCAAGCACTTCCATGATCTCGGTCGCACCGGCCGGGGTCATCTGCTTGCCGGATACAGCGGTACGGATCGGCCACATGACAAAGCCGGTCTTGTAGCCTTTCTCGGATACATAAGCAGATAATGCTGCGTAAAGTGCATCGTTGGTGAAGTCCTCCTGTGCTTCCAGAATCGACAGCACATCGTTTAATACCTCGAGGGAATTCTCGGAGTTGGTCTTCATCTTCTTATGGGTGTACATTGCCACATCGTACTCCGGCAGCTCCTGGAAGAAGTCTACCTGTGCCTCGATGTCCGGGAAGATCTCGATACGGGTCTTTACCATGCCTGCGATCTTCTTTAAATCGAGATCTTTCTTGATGACAGCCTTTAAGTACGGCTCTGCCAGCTCGTAGAAACGGTCTGCGTCCATTGCTTTTAAGTACTCGCCGTTCATCCATTTTAATTTTGTGATATCGAATACGGCCGGGGACTTGCTGATGTTGTGGTAATCAAATGCCTTTACCAGCTCCTCCAGGGAGAAGATTTCCTGGTTGTCGGTCGGGGACCAGCCAAGCAGTGCCACATAGTTTACAACCGCCTCGGATACAAAGCCCTGCTCGATCAGGTCCTCGAAGGAGGAGTGGCCGCTTCTCTTGGAAAGCTTTTTGTGGAACTCATCGGTGATCAGCGGGCAGTGTACATAAACCGGAATCTCCCAGCCAAACGCATCGTACAGACGGTTGTACTTCGGGGAGGAGGACAGGTACTCGTTGCCGCGCACAACATGGGTGATTCCCATTAAATGATCGTCTACCACGTTTGCGAAGTTGTAGGTCGGGTAACCATCGGATTTGATGAGGACCATATCGTCTAACTCAGAGTTGTCTACGGTGATGTCTCCGTAGATCTCGTCATGGAAGGTTGTGGTGCCCTCGGTCGGGTTATTCTGACGGATGACATATGGCATGCCTGCTGCCAGGTTTGCCTCTACCTCTTCCTTGCTTAAGTGCAGGCAGTGCTTGTCATAGGTCATGATCTCCTCGCCGTTTACGGTCTTCTTTAAGGAGTTTAAGCGCTCCTGGGTGCAGAAGCAGTAATAAGCCTCGCCTTTTTCTACCAGCTTTTTGGCATACTCTAAGTAGATGCCCGCTTTCTGGCGCTCACTCTGCACGTACGGACCGCAGCCGCCGTCTTTGTCCGGACCTTCGTCGTGTACCAGACCGGTCTCAGCCAGAGTGCGGTAAATGATCTCGGTTGCACCCTCAACGAAGCGCTCCTGGTCGGTATCCTCGATACGTAAGAGGAAATCGCCGCCCTCATGCTTGGCGATGAGGTATGCGTACAGTGCGGTTCTTAAGTTACCTACATGCATGCGGCCGGTCGGGCTCGGTGCATATCTTGTTCTGATCTTTGTCATGATATGAAACTCCTTTGTTTTTCTCAAAGATTTTGATTTTCCATTTTTGCGCGTTACACTTCCCGCGCAGACAGTAATCTTTGCGCCCATTATAACGCGCTCTGCCCTAAATGGCAATTTATTTCCTGTGCATGGAATTTTTTTAACCTAAACGGTAAGCCCCGTCACCTTTTCCGGTAAAGCTTCCGGAATAAAGAACCTTTGCTGCCTCAATCAGGTATGCGGTGTCGCGGCTTCCAGCAGTCTCATAGCTGGAGTGCATGGCAAGCTGCGGCAGGCCGATATCTACGGTATTTAATGCAACCTGGGTTCCGGAAATATTGCCCAGAGTGGAACCGCCGAGGATGTCGGAACGGTTTAAGAATACCTGGTACGGAACCTCTGCCTTCTCGCAGATGGTCTTGAATACAGCAGCAGAAACTGCGTCGGTGCAGTACTTCTGGTTTGCGCTGTATTTGATGACGATCCCCTGGTTCATGTACGGGCGGCTGGTCGGGTCTGCCTTATCCGGCTGGTTCGGATGGATGGCATGCGCATTGTCTGCAGATACCATGAAGCTGGATGCCAGTGCAGTTAAATACTCTTCCTGGGTGCGGCCCATGCCGGTGTTGATGCGGTTTAACACATCTTTTAAGAACGTAGATTCTGCGCCCTGTTTGGTGCCGCTTCCCACTTCCTCATTATCGTATACGCAGTGAACGGCTACGCTGTCCTTCGGCTCTGCTGCCAGAAAGCCCTTTAAGGATGCAAACGCACACTGCAGATCATCCAAATGCGGGCTTGCGATAAACTCGCCGTCTGCACCGAGCAGGGTGCCCTTCATGCGGTTATATAAAAACATATCCATATCCAGGATATCCTCTGCCGTTACACCGGCCTCATTTGCGATCAGCTCAGTAAAGCAGCCCTTTACCTGCTTTTCGGCAGCTTCGCAGAACAGCGGAAGCATATCTTTCTGGGCATTGAACGCATACCCGTCGTTCACCTGACGGTTCATGTGAATCGCCAGATTCGGGATGATCATCAGGTCACGATCTACGTTGACGAACTTGGTTGCAATGCCATCAGCAGTGCGCACGATCACGCGGCCTGCCACGGAAAGCGGACGGTCCAGCCAGGTGGAGCAGATCATGCCGCCGTATTTTTCCACGTTCAGCTTCACATACTGGTTCTCCACGACGATCTCGGCATTGGCTTTGATCTTAAAGACCGGAGAGTCACTGTGGCTTGCCATAATCTGGAAGCCTGCGAAATCCTGTTTCGGGATCTTGAATGCGATCAGGGCAGAATCGTTTCTGGTCACATAGTAACCATTTCCTGCCTCCAGGTTCCATTTTTCTCCTTCATACAGACGGGTAAATCCAGCGTTTTTCAGCATTTCACACATATTTGCCGTTGCGTGGAATGCACTTGGGCTGTTGTCGAGGAACTGAAGCAGTTCCTCATTGGTCTTCTCAAAATTCAAATTTGCTTTACTCATAATACCTTCTCTAAATCCTTTCTCAGATTTTCCATGCTGCCATCTGCGAAGCAATGCCCATCCATACCACAGGCTTTTGCTCCCTCAATATTCATCGGCAGATCATCGATAAAATAACACTCCTCCGGCTTTAATCTGAAGCGGTTGAAGAAATGCTCATACATCTCTTTCTGCGGTTTTAAGCATTTCACCTCGGCAGAAAAGAGCAGTCCATCGAAACATTCGACAGCCGGGATCACCTCTTTGTAGCAGGACGGCAGCCGGACAGACGCATTGGAGCAGACATAAAGGCCATACCCTTTTGCTTTCAGTTCCCGCACCAGTGCCTCCATATCTTTATTTTTCCACATGCAATATTTCTCCCAGTTGTCAAAACACAGCTTCGCCGCTTCATGCAGACGCTCTGGAAGTCTCGCGCACATTTTTTTGAGTCCCTCTTCTTCAGAAATGACTCCCATATCCAGCAGGATCCATTCCGGGGAATCGAACACAGCCGTACAGACCGCTTTCTGGTCTTCCTCATTTTCAATAAAATGGCGGCATGCCCGCATGGATTCGTAGTAAATCAGAACTTTCCCCATGTCGAATACAATATTTTTTATCATCGCATCTCCTCCTATTTATTTATCACAGATCCATCACACTTCACAGTGGTTGTGATGGTGACAGACAATCGCAGACAGCTTCCCCGGATTCCCCAAAATAACCATTTATCTGCCCATTCATCTGTCTCCCGTCAGCAGCCTCCATACACGCGGCAGGTACCTTCGCATCCATGCCCCGGTCACACTGCTGATCACAAGCACCAGAACCGGCATGAACAAAAACAAAAGGAACGGTCCATACCAGTTTGCTGTCCCTATGATTCCGATCCGGGCTGCCGTCTTGTTGATGAGCCGAACAATGGCAAAGTGAACCGCATACAGGAAAAAATTGTGTTTCATAAACTCCTTCGCCGCCGGGAGATGTTTTCCCGGAAGCACAAGCCAGAATCCCGCCACCGCCAGAACACGGCACAAAACAAAGGATGGGATATGTGCCTGCCAGAGTCCCACATAATAGACAGCCGCCGCTGCTGCCATACTAAACATTCCGGTCCAAAAGCACATCCTGCTTTCACACTGCTCTGCCACTGCCTTCCAGTGCAGTGCAAGCATGGCACCCGTGCCGTAATAGATCAGCGCATCCGGGTTTACCAAAAGTCCGGATGGACTAAACCGCACCAGAATCCAGCAGGCAGCAAGCAGCAGACAGCCGCTCCATACACGCTTTAGCAGCATATAAAGAACCGGTGCCAACACCACCAGCCAGATGAGCTGGTACAGATACCAGAACACATTGTTGTAGGTGTGGGCCACCACGGCTTCCACCCCCGCCTGAAGCGACAGCTTTACGACGCCTTTTCCCACCACATCAGACAGTGCCGGAACGCGGCTGGCAACCACATAGCAGATATAGTAAAGAAAGTTCCAGACAATATACGGCACAAGCAGGCTTTTTACGCGCCTCTGCCATTTGCCTTTCAGTTTGTCCCAGCTGAAATTCCGGTAAAACTGGTACCCGGAGATCATAAAAAATCCCGGCACCGCAATCTGCCCAAACCAGTCTCCGATCCGGTGCTCCAGCACATAAACCGTTCCGGTCATTGCCTGATAGCCCAGAAACAGCTCTGCATTATAGGAATGGACCCAGATCACCAAGAGACTGAGCGCAAAAGAGAACCATGTGACTTTGTTGCGAAATTCTAACTCGGTCATATGATTCCCCCTTATCTGTCATACGTTTTCTTTTTACCGGAACTGCCAGCTTAAAACGCAAGAAACCATTTTCTTTTCAAGCCTTACAATACGTCAGAAAAATGCGGTCTTAACCGTTTAAACACCCGGAGTCCCAAAAGCCCGATGACGAGCGTTACCACCCAGAAATAAATGCCAAGCTTCGGGCGTTCCCAGAACCAGTTTCCGGTGAGCATGCTGTCGCGGTATCCGGCAACCACATAGTAAAACGGATTCAGCTTTAAGATCGTCACAAACCACGGAGCCTTGTCCGCAAACATGGTCTCCTGGTACATGATCGGGGTCAGCCACATGCCAAACTGCAGACAGATGCTGACGATCTGCGCCATGTCTTTGAAGAAGACATTGACCGCAGAGGTCAGGTAACCGAATGCCAGGGCCAGCATGGCTGCCGCGAAGCTGTAATACAAGATCTGGATCCAGGTTGCCATCGGCAGTCTGCCGTAGCATAAGAACACGACCAGCATGATCCCTGCGAAAAAGGCATGCACCAGCATACAGGAGATCAGCTTGATGATCGGAAGGATCTCAACCTGGAACACAACCTTCTTCACCAGATAGCTGTATTCCTGCAGACACCCTGTCACGCAGTTTAAAGCCTCGCTGTAGAAAAACCACGGCACAATGCCCGGGATCAGCCAGAGCACATACGGCACTCCCGGAACCGGCGGCACACTCTTAAATCCCACCTGGAAGATGAAGAAATAGATGAGCACCGTGACGATCGGCTGCACCAGCATCCACACGATGCCAAAGTACGAACCGACAAAGCGCTTTCGGAAATCAGCCTTCGCCAGATCCCAGATGAGTTTTCGTTTCCTGACGATTTCTTTCATCAGAGAAATTACATAATTCATAAATTTTTATTCCTCATTAAATTTGAAGGTGTCCTTCAGACCACTCCACTTTTTATCTTTCTCAGAGATGATCAGCTCCACACCTTCCTCGAACGGCCAGTCAATGCCAATCTCCGGATCGTTGTAAGCCAGACCGCCCTCATCGCCCGGATGATAGAAATCGGTGCACTTGTAGGCGAACTCTGCCTCATCGGACAGCACTAAGAAGCCGTGTGCAAAGCCCTCCGGGATGTAGAACTGCTTTTTGTTCTCAGCAGTCAGCTCCACGCCAAACCACTTTCCGTAGGTTTTGGAGTTTGCACGCAGGTCTACTGCTACATCGAATACGGCACCACGGATGGCACGCACCAGCTTGCCCTGCGGATACTGTTTCTGGAAATGCAGGCCGCGCAGTACACCCTTCACGGACATGGACTGGTTGTCCTGTACAAATACCATGTTCAGTCCGGCTTCCTTGAAGTCATTCTGGTTGTAAGTTTCTACAAAATAGCCGCGCTCATCCTTAAATACGGTCGGCTCGATCACATAAAGTCCCTCGATATCACAGGATGTTACTTTGATCTTTCCCATTATTCTTGTTCCTCACTTTTCATTTCTCTAAGGTTTTACAAACGGATGCACACAATGCTGAACAGACGCACCAGCGCATAACCGTTCAGACAGCACATCAGATACAATATACTACGGTTTTTATCCTTTGTCAAAACTACCGTAGGATTTTTCAAAGCCAGCAGAAGCACCGGCAGAAATGGCAGGAAATACCGGCCCTGCACGCCCAGGATCACCCGGGAGCTGAGCGGTGTCCACGCGATCAGCATGGACAACATGGTAAGCCCCGCGCAGGCCGCTGCAAGAACTCCCACCCAGAACCGCTGGCGCAGATTCATGCGGATCTGCTCGGCCGGAATCTTCAGTGCCAGACCGATCAGACATAATGTAAGGATCCACACAACCAGATACGGCACATCCAGCACCTGGTCCAGATTTCCAAGCCATCCTCCGATCATGGTGATATGCATGTCTTTCGCATTCCACACCAGGGTCTGGTAAAACATCCGCACCAGAAGCACCGGATTATGGATGAGAAGGTTCATGCTGAAACCGGCTTCTTCTGCCCAAGCCACATAGCTGTCAGCCTCCGTCGCCGTCGCGTAAGTGGTGATGACCTGGCTATTAACCAGATACATGGACACGGCCCACGCACCCGCCACGACAAACGCACTGGCAAACCAGTTTCTTGCACCGCCAAATTTGCGGACCGGAACCAGCAGGCACAGGCCAAGCATCGGCGCGTAGACCATCTTGCACGGACCTGCCACCGCCGCCAGAACTGCTAACAGCACCACATCCCGGATGCGGACCTGTTCCGCTTCAAAAGCCAGGTCCAGACAGACAGCTGTTAAAAGGAACATGCAGCCGAGGATCATGACATCATAAGAGAACGAAGCCGCAAGGTGCAGCGTCATCGGCAGAAGTGCCACGCCCAGAAGCACTTCTTTCCCAAACGGGATCCGCTTCACCGCCAAATAAAGCATTCCTATAAAAAAGAGCAGGTTGCACAACCGTCCAAAGTACAAAAGGCAGACCGTATTCAGCCCCAGAAGCCTTGCCGCGCTGATGCCGATCGCCTGGGGCACATAGGCAAGCGGCGTAGTCGTGACCGGCGGGTAGGTGGAACTCACGTAAGCACCCTGCGCCTGAATTTCGTCAGTACGCTCCGGAGCGTACTGACCATTGATTCCTAATGCATGAAATAACTCATAGGTGGACTCATCCAGAGTCTCGCCCAGCTTCACCGCCTGTTCGTGGCTCTCCTCCGTCACCTGAAGGTTTCCATCTTCATCGGGTTCGTAGATAAAATCCCCGTCCAGATCCTCCACCCAGGCATCCTGCGCCCGTAAAAGCACCCGACCGTAGCGGTCGCGCTGTGGCTGTCCAATCAGCTGGGAGGATAGGCGGTAAGCACTGACATAATGGCTGATCTCGTCCGGCGCCGAAAGCGGCGGCAGCACAAAGAGATACAGCACGCCAAGGCCTCCTGCCATGAGCACCGCCAGCTTCGGAAATGACCATGGAATGTTCTTTTCCAACAGGAAATACCCGCACACGGCAGCAAGCGCTGCCACCAGAGCCGACAACAGCAGATACTGTCCCATCTGCCAGGAAGCACCGGTCGCCTGAATCCCGGTCTTAACATCCAGACTGTGCCAGGCAGCTGCAGCCGCAAGGCACAAAATGCCGGCGATCAGACTAGCGTTTTTCTTCTTCATACTTTTTCTCCTCAAGTGCCATGGCCTGGACCAGCTCTTTGATCTTACTCTCCAGCTGTGAGATGTGGATACTCATAAAAAAGACCTTTAAGATCAGCACAAAGATCGCGAACAAAAACAGAAAATTCGTTGTGGCGTAGATTCCAAGCAGGCTGGCGCAGGCATCGGCCACCTTCGGAAATACACTGTACACCACCAGCACCAGGGCTAACACAATCCAGAAGATCGCGCTCTCGATCTGCATCCGGGACTGGCGGATCTTGCGCATGATCATGGAAAAGGTGCCAAGAGACACCAGGATCAGTGCAATGCGCAGGGTTGTGGTCATCATGCTTTTCTCCTCCATTTCTTTTCCCAGTATAGCGGGCTCATGCTGCACCAGAGGATCATCTTTTTCGGAAGTTTTTCATAGTTTCGTCCCAGCTTGTAGCCGAGATATTTGCAGCCGCTGCTGACAACCAGCTCCGGGATCAGAAAACCCTTAAAGTGCAGCAACAGGTACTTTGCCGTCTGTTTCACGAGGCGGATTCCCTCTCCCTCTGACTTCAGATCCGCGAACACCTCCGGGTGCTCCGCCTGGGATACCGCCAGATCAAAATTGCGGTGGAACTGCTGCATCGGCGTCAGATTGTGCGAGTGGACTACCTTGGCCTCCGACACATAAGCCACCGCGTAACCGGCATCCATAGCCGCTGCCGCGTAGATCATGTCCTCATTAAAGATGGTGCTGTTCACAAAGCCCTCCAGCTTGCGGAAAATGTCCTTGCGGTACGCACAGCACACATTGGAAGCAAAGTAGGTCTTGATCCCCATGGTACTGACATCTTTTTTCGTCTTTACCATCGGCGTATCCGGATAGTTGAATGCACGGGTATAGCGCTCGATCGTGCGGCAGTCCTTTGCCGGAAGCTGTCTTGCGTAAGCCACTGCCACCGCTTCGCCAGCCGGTCCCTTCTGGTCCAGTCCCTTTAACAGGTTCTCGATCAGGTATTCATCCTGCGGAACTGCGTCATCGGTCATAAAGATCATGATGTCCGATTCCGAGTACCACGCCGCCAGATTGCGGGTACCGCCGTGGTCAAACTCTTCTTTTGTCAGATGATGGACTTCCATTCCGGGGATATCCCGGTATCCGTCCGCATTCCAGTACGCTTTTTCTGTATTCATGATAATGATCCGGTCTGGCACTACCGTCTGCTTTTTCAGCATCTGAAGCAGTCTGGCAAACCGCCGGTCCGGCTTGTACACCGGGATCAATACATCAACCGTCATGACGCTCCTCCTTCATTTCCCTCTTGATTTCGATCCAGGCGCCGCCCACAAATCCGGCTGCCATGATGACCATCAGCACCAGATAGGCTGCTGCCGCGCCCAGAATTCCAAATGCCACCGTCATCTTCGGAGCCAGGACTGCCGCCAGTACCGTGAGAACCACATAAATGCCAAAGATCAGCTTCTGCTTCCGCAGAATGACCAGCGCATAATAATAAAGATTTAAAACTGCATAAAAACCGCCGCCCAGCACGATCATGACAAAGGCGGGCCAGAGTGCTGTCAGCTTTCCGCTGTATGCCGCACCAAGCAGCCATTCCAGAAGCACAAGCACCGGCTTTCCAAGCACCACGGTCCCGCCGACCGCCAGAACCGTCAGACCACCGATCACTGCCATGATCGTGAGCAGCTTTTTCGAAAAATCTGAAAAACGGTGCGCATTCCAGCAGTCCGTTAAATAGGTCAGATATGGGCGGATCACAAAACCTGCCGCCAGATTGATAACCGAGGTCGGCATAAAGATCACATTGAAATAGCCGCTGGCTGCATCGCCCAGGTGGGCATCGATGGCATACTTCGCTGCAGAAAAAATATAAAAATCCAGAAACACCGACACAAACAAAAGAATGGCCGATGCGGTCAGCGCCCTTGCCTGTGTTCCGCTCCAGTTATAATCCACCTTGGGCAGTTCTTTTAACACTACAATGTCAAACAAAACAACGCCCGCGATCTGTCCCAGCACCGCAGCCACGCAGGCTGCAAAAAGTCCTGCCCCGGAACATAACGTTATCAGGAAGACTCCGACCGAGAGAATGGTACGGAATGTATTGGAACGTCCGGTCAGGTACAGACACCCCTGCCGCTGGAATTCCGATTCGTACACATCGGCAAAACCATCGATCACCTTATAGGCGATCAAAAGAAAAATGATCTGGACCTTCTGCCAGGAATACCCGGTCACAGCCAGATATCCGGCCCCCAGAAGCAGCGCCAGAAAACAGGTCCCATAGCGGTGATGGAGATAATCCCCAAACCGGTACTGGTTCGCCCCGTCCGTAATGTGAAACGGCCGGATGCCAAAATATGCCAGCAGAAACATCTGCTGCCCGACCGTGCTGAACCCAAAGGAAAAAATCCCGCCCTGCTCTTCTCCGGCTATGCGCAGCACCAGAAAGGAAAGTACCATGCTGGCAAAGGCATAGAAGAAGCTTCCGGTCATATTCCAGATCATATTTTCTTTTTCCAGGCTCAGCCTTGTTTTCATGAGAAGGTGCGTCCAGTGTTTCATGATTATTTTCTCCCTTTTCCGTTTACCGGCTTTTTGCTCCGGAAATTCTGGATCAGCAAAATCGAGAGCAGCATCCGCGCCATATAACGCACCGCCACCATCGGCTTTAAGTAGCTCTCACCACCGGCACGCTCTGCGATATGCACCGGCACTTCAGCCACCTTTGCCCCCTGCTTGAGCAGGTAAGACACGGTGTCCGGCTCTGGTCCGTAATTTAAATTCAACGCAAATTCCCGGATCATCTCCCGGTTGAACATCCGCATGCCGGATGTCGGGTCTGCCACGGTCACGCCTGTGGTCAGTCGGATGGCCGCCTCAATCAGACGGCTTCCCACCATACGCATGGACCAGTCCTTCTTCCCGTTTACAAACCGGCTTCCAATGACGATCTCGTATCCTTCTTCCATCTTTTTCTGCATGGATTCGATGAATTCCGGACGGTGCTGTCCGTCTCCGTCAAACTGGATCGCATATTCGTAGCCCTTGTAATAGGCATATTTCATGCCTGCCTGAAAACAGCCCGCCAGTCCCAGATTGACCGGAAGATCCAGCAGGTTAAAGCCATGTTCCCGGCAGATTGCCGCAGTCCGGTCCCTGGAGCCATCGTTGACCACCAGATAATCAAACTGCGGATAGCCTTCCTCCAGTTCCCGCACAACCATCTCAATATTCGCTTCTTCGTTGTAGGCGGGAATTACGATCAGCACCTTGTTCATTGTTTCTTTTCTCCACATTTCAGTATGATATCACAGATCTCATCCACCGTTTCGAGGGAAAGATCCGGGTATAACGGCAGGGTCAGAACCTCCGACGCGATCCGCTTTGCCACCGGTGTGTCATCCGAAGAAAACTGGTCCCGGTAGCAGGCATAGTCATTGATGCACGGGTAAAAATATTTCCGTGCATAGATATTGTACTCCTTCAGTGCATCAAAAATCTCGTCCCGGTCTGCTCCGTAGCCTTCAAATACAACCGGCATGTAAGCATAATTATAGCGCACCCCTTCTTTTTCTTTGCACAGGCGGATACCCTGCACGCCGCCAAGCCGTTCGCGGTAACGCTCCGTCAGTCTTTTCCGCTTTTCAATATCCGCATCTACATGGCGCAGGTTGCAAAGACCCATCGCAGCCTGGAACTCGTTCATCTTTCCGTTTGCACCCACATATTCTACCTGCTCATAGCCAGTGATTCCGAAGTTTTTCAGCTGGTATAACAGATCCTTTAATTCCGGATCCTGAAATGCGACCGCACCACCCTCGATGCTGTGGAACACCTTCGTCGCATGGAAACTGAACATGGATGCATCGCCAAACTGACCGATCCCGGCTCCGTCGATCGTCTCGCCAAAGGTATGTGCCGCATCGTAAATGACCTTCAGACCATGGCGGTCCGCAATCTCCTGAATGCGTTTCACATCGCAGGGATTTCCGTATACATGGACCGGAACGATCGCGGAAGTTTTTTCCGTGATCAGGCTCTCCAGTTTGTTCACATCGATGGTGTAGTCCTCTTCATTGATATCGCAGAAGACCGGAGTCAGGCCATTGCGCACAATGGCGTGGGTCGTGGAGGCAAAACTGAACGGCGTGGTGATGACTTCCCCGGTCAGCTTCATAGCCTGCAGCGTCAGTTCCAGCGCCATATGGCCGTTTACAAACAGTTCCAGATTCGGTGTCTTTAGATAGGTTTTCAGTTTTTCCTTTAAAGTTTCGTGGTATTCCCCCATGTTGGTCAGCCAAGCGCTGTCCCAGATGGGTTTTAACATCTCCACATATTCTTCCAGAGACGGCAGTGAGGAACGTGTCACCATAACCGGCTCTTCGTATCGTTTTATCATCTGTTTTCGTCTTCCTTTCCCTGAACTGTACTGGTTTCCTGGATTTCTCCATGTACCCAGTCAGCGTTGGTTTCCTGGTTTTCTCCATTCATCTGGCATGCGCTGGTTCCCTGGTCTTCTCCAGCCGCCCGGTCTGCACGATCCATTCTATATTCTGCGTACCGTCTCGCAATATACTGTTCCCCGGTCACAGCTATTTCTTCCAGCTTTTCTCCCGTAAAGCAGCGGATATGATTTTTCACCATATCGTAGCCCGCCGCCCCGGAAAATGCCACGCCGCCTGCAAACCGCGGGTTGCATTCCAGAAAATAATACTCCCCTGCATCCCTGTCTGCCTCAATAAATTCCATATTTACACAGCCACGGATTCCAACCGCTTCGGCAATATCCCGGCACTGCTGCTCTAACAGCTCACTGCGAAATACACAGACAGAAGTTCCCGCGCCATTTAAGGTACGCAGAAGCTCCCGTCTTGGCAGACAGAAGGTCTGCTTTGTTTCCGGATTCCGCACCACATCCACGGTGATGACAGTTCCGCCAATCTTTGGCTGCACCAGATACTGCTGTTTTCGTTCTTCGCTGCAATGGTTTAACAGGAAGCGAAGATCCGACCCGGATTCCAGGATTTTCAATCCCTGACTGCTGCGACCATCAAACGGCTTCGCAACCAACGGGAAACGTAAGGCCGCAAATCCGGAAAGCTGTCCCTCATGTTCGGTCTTCCAAAATTCTGCCGGCAGATCACCACGATCCAGTAATGCTTCCATTTCCGACAAACGCACACCTGGAATGGTCCGGCAAAGCTTCCGCTCCCGTAAAAATGCTTCCATCTTTTCCTTATTCCGGCATAAACGGATCGCGTCAACATCGGAAATCCACACTTCTGCGCCTAATTCTTTAAAATCTTTCGGGAATTCTGTTCTCCACTCCTGGAGCACATCAATTTCTACATCCGTGAGCGGGATCAGCACATCTGCCTGCTCCTTTTTACAAAGCTCCTTTAAAAAATTCCGGTAGTTTCCGCGGTCTGTCGCGTAAGGCGCTTTATAAAACACATCCACATCCTGCGAATTGACCACCCACTTAGCCGGGTAAATATCGCATCCAACAACGCGCATTCCCGCCGCATGGCAGGCCGAAATAGCCGCCTGCGCGGAAAAGGAACCGATTGCCGTAATGATCACTGTTTTTTTCATAACTTTATTTCTCCTCGAGTGCCGGACTGCCCGGCGTTTTCCTGCTGCGGTTTACCCGCTGTGCGTACCTGGCAGCTTTTCCTTCTCGTTCTTTACACATTGCGCAGCTTCTCTTTTACCATTCCCATCAAAAAGCAAAAACTCTCCAGACGGAAGGCAGCAGCCAGCACAATATAAACAACCGCACCGCAAATGATCTGCAGTCCCAGCTTCAGCCATACTGACATGTCCGGAAGCCATGCGCCAAATGCCATAACTGCCGCGCACATCACAACCGACAGCGCCGCCGGCGGAGCTACATCCATCCACTGATGGGCGATGTCGTACCCAAGCAGCTTCTTATTCGGTGCCGCATTGACAAAGGTACACACAAAATCCTGAAAGGCTTTGATGCACACCATGATAAACACATTGAACTGCATGCCGATCACCAGTGCCAGAAGGCTGAGTGCCTTCTTCACCAGCTCCAGCTTTAAAAAGATATCGCTGCGCCCCACTGCATTGATGGCCTGCAGATTCGTGATATGGATCGGCCAGAAACAGTAGGAGACACACATAATGCGAAGAAATGGCACGCAGATCAGCCATTTTTCTCCAAGAAGTGCTAAAACCAGCGTGTCCGCCACGGCGAAAAGCCCCATCAGCATCGGGATGACCGCAAAGGAACTTAAGCGGATCGCCCGGCGCACCATCTCCCGCACCTTATCGGTATCGTCCTGACTGGCAGAAAACGCCGGAAGCAGTACCGCCTGGATCGCCGCACCCAGATTGGTGGCGATCAGCTTTGGAAACTGCTCTCCCCGGTTGTAGCTGCCCAACAACTCTTCATTATATATCTTTCCGATTAAAAGTCCATACAGATTATTAAATACCGTGTCCAAAAGGGAAGCACAGAGAAGCTTCCAGCCAAACGCAAACATCGTCCGGATCCGGTCGAAGGCAAAAAAGAGCCCCGGCTTCCAGGAAACCGTCAGAAACAGCACGATCATCAGGCTGATGTAATAGCTGATCTGCTGTCCCACCATAGCCCACACGCCAAGTCCGCGAAGCGCCATCACGATACTGATCACACCAGAGATGGCCGAAGCCGCCAGTGTCGAAAAGAATAAGCCGCGAAACTCCATGTTCCGGGACACATACGCCGTCTGCACCGAGATGACTGCACCCGGAAACAGCACGATGCCAAGCACCCGCACAATAGGCTTTAATACCGAAATGCCATAAAACTGCGCAATCACCGGTGCCGCCAGATACAGCAACAGATAAAAAAGTACGGATGCCGCAAGTTCAAAATAGCAGACCGATGAGAAATCCACCTCATCAGCCTGCTTTTTCTGCACCAGAGCCGTAGAAAAGCCGCTCTGGACAAATACATTTGCAATGGTGATAAAGATCATGATGATCCCCACAACTCCGTACTCCGCCGGAGTCAGAAGCCGCGCTAAAAGGATCGCGATCACAAACTGAATGCCCTGGGCACCTCCATTTTCCAGAAGCTTCCAGAACAGTCCGCTTGCCACCTTATTCTTCATTCCTGTTTCGTTCATAACTATCTCTTTCTGTGGAACTGCCTCTGCAGCCACGCATACAGCTTTGGTGCCGAAGTTTCAAACCGGATAAAGAACCGTGTCCTTGCATTTAATTCCCGGTAAAACTCCCGGTTTTCCTTATTTAATATAGCATCAAAATGTTTTGTATTTACCTGCGTCAGGAAAATGAGCCGTTTTATGGCATGCTCCACCGTATTGTGAAAACGACCGCCGCTGAATGCATCAAAGCCACGGTACATCTCTGTCATGGCAGCTGCGTAATCCTGCTGCTTTTTCTCGTAGTTGCCCTGCTTCATGAGCGTGGTCCAGGAAGCGGCACCGCCCAGCCGGTAAACGCACATGGGCTCATCCATATACCACGCCCAGCCACGGTTTGCCGCAAGAAGCTGCAGCGGGATATCCGCAATCGGCGCATGATTGTAAAAGTCCGGCAGTGCGTCGATCATCTCCCGGTAAAACATCAACGAAGCGGTCGGATAGCCGGATGTCTTGTCGATGATCTCCTCCGGCGAGATCATGCGGCTGCCTTTGTAAGGCCGCATGGCATGCTCTGTCAATGCCTTTCCCTGTACTTCTACCTTTGCACTGTGAAAGCAGAGCGAACAGCCCGGATTTGCCTCCAGATAAGCCACCTGTTTCTGCAGTTTTTTTGTGTCGGTCCAGTAATCATCGCCCTCGCACATGGCAATGTATCTGCCCCTGGCCCGCGGGAAATTAAAAGTGCCGCTGACATTGGTCAGTCCTTGGGAATACTGATTTTCCGTCTGTAAAATAGGAAAGATCAAATTGGGATACCGGTCCGCATACTCCCGGATGATCTGGGCAGTGCCATCGGTCGAGGCATCGTCGTGGATCAGGACTTCATAAGAGAAATTGGCTTCCTGGTTTACAAAGCCCTCCAGCGCGTCACGGATATAAGCGGCCTGATTGTATGTGATGCAGCAGATGCTGACCATGATATCGTGACCTCTTTCCATCTTTCCAGCATCCCGTTCCTCTGTCTTTTCAGGATCCTGCTCCTGCATGATATCCCTGCTGCTCATTTCTGCTCTCTGTTCCATTGCTTTTCTTTCCTCTTGTTTTTCCAATTTTTCTCTCTGGACTTCCACGTTTTTCCATTTCTATGACAATTTTGTTACGATTTTATTGCCAATCTCTTTTATTTTACATGATCGCCGATAAATTGTAAATCAGATATGGTCTTTTTACCTCTTTTATGATAGATTAACAATGAATGGTAATATTTATTATTTTCAGGAGGTTTTTTTCCATGCGTAAACATACAAAAGCAGGACTTGCCCTGCTTGTGGCCGGCATGATGATGGCCGGATCTGTTACCAGCGCTTTTGCGGAAACAGATGCCACAGCAGCGACAAGCGGCGTGATTGACACTACCAAAAAGACCGAGGTGTCCGGTCCGGGGAGCACCGCAGCTTCCCCGGAAAACACATCCGGCGGTCATACTTTTTCCACCGAAGCTCCGGGATCCGGCAGTTCTGAATCCGCTTCACAGACTCAGACATCCGGCACCTCACAGGCAGCTTCCCAGACCGGAGCGCAGACCTCCGCACCGGAAACCAGTGCAGCTGCCGACAATTCCCAGGATGCCACAAGCGGCCAGACCAACGCCCTGACCCAGGATCAGGCAAACCAGCTGGAATCCGAGCAGGCTGCTGCAGAAGCAGAAGCAGCTGCAAATCATACCAGTCCGCTGTCTGTTCCGCTGCGCCAGCCGCGTCTGACCACCGCAATCTTATACAACGACAGCAAAAACTGGTCCGGCGCTTTCTTAAATGACCAGCAGATTTCCACCGAGAGCGCAGGTTTCACCGCCATCTGTACTTATCTGGAGAACATTTTCGGCGATGTCCGCTACCGCACCTACAACTCCACCACCGGATGGACCGGATGGGCAGTCGGCGGTCAGCAGACCTCCTTTGACGGCAATGCCTGGTATCCGGTTGAAGCGATCCAGTACCGCTTCGCAGGTCCGGTCAACGACCAGTACGACATTTATTACTGCGCAACCTTGAGCGACGGCACTGAGACCGGCTGGGGCAAAAACGGAGAAACCGTTGGTACCATGAACACCGGACTCCATTTAACCGGCTTCCGTCTGGCTTACTTCGCAAAGAACACCGACAGTGGCTTAAATACCTCCAATCACCTGGTATCCGCCCACGCAGACGGCATCCAGTATGTAGACGGCCAGATTCGCTACATCCATGGCAACGGCGACAATTACACCGGCTGGGGCTGGCTTGGTAATGACCGCTACTACTTCAAGGACTCCGTTCCGGTAACCGGCTGGCAGTACATCGACGGTCTGAAGTATTACTTCGGGGAAGATGGCAAGATGTGGAGTGATGTCGAATCCCTCCTTGGCAGCAACGGTCCGTACCTGATCAAGATCAACAAAGAATTAAACTGCATGACCATCTACGCACAGGATGGCGGAAATGGTTATATCATCCCGGTAAAATCTTTCCTGACCTCCGTAGGTGACGATACTCCGGTTGGAACTTTTAAAACTCCGGAAAAATACCGCTGGAGACTCATGATCCACGATGTCTACACCCAGTATGCAACCCGTCTTGGTGCCGGACTCCCGATCCTGATCCACTCCATCATCTACGATGCTGCAAACCCGATGACCGTATGGGCAAGCACCTACAACAACATGGGAATCGCCCGTTCCGCAGGCTGTATCCGCCTGATCAGCGGCGATGCAAAGTGGGTTTACGATCACTGTGCACTGGGAACCACCGTTCAGGTTTACAACTCTTCCGTTGTTGGACCGTTTGAGCGCCCGACGATCGCATACGAGATTCCATTCGAGCAGACTTGGGATCCGTCCGATCCGAATGTCACCCAGGATATGATCAATGCAGAAACTGCTCGCATCCTCGCAAAGTTCCAAAATCAGTAATTGGACTGCTGCACATTCGTAATTCATTCATAAGCATTAAAAAAGCCCGGAACGGCCGCTTCGCGGCTGTCCCGGGCTTTGCTGTATCGCATAGTAACACGATTCCGTACCCCATCTGCCTGATAAGGAGTTTCTATGACTGACCAAAAAACATTCCGCCTCCAGACCAAATTCACCCGATGCCTCTTCTGGGGCATCCTCTCCGTCTGTGCCCTGGTATTTCTGATCTGGTGCGACAAAAAAGCCTACGGCATTCTCCGTCCAAACCACGTTCTCCCGTTTTGGGTTCTTGCGCTTTCTTCCCTGTTTCTTCATCTGAGAGACAGAAAAACATCCGTCAGCACAGCCATCGGCTTTACCGCCGCCACCCCGGCCTACGACATCCGTTTCGACTATATCCGCCTGTTTGCGGTTTTCTCCGTTCTCATGATCCACTGCATCGACATTGCCCTGCCGGTGCTTTCCATGGAGGTCAATGAAGAAACTACCGCCTTGATCCAGGAAGTTCCACCGCTTCTTTTGAAGACTGCAGCCGTCCTTCGTACCTGCTTCTATCTGGGCAACACCTGCTTTCTCATGCTGACCGGTGCCCTGCTGTTTGGCCGCGGAACCAAAGAAGGGATCGGAGCCTTCTACCAAAGGCGCTTCTCCAAAGTCGTGCTCACATCTGTCATTTACTTTTTCTTTTATATATGGCAGAACGGAAGACTGCATCCGGTGTGCGCAGCCACCGTCAAAGATGCCTTTTACCGGATCCTGACCGGTTCCATCCAGGAAGACTGCCCGTTTTTGTGGCTGGTCTACATGACCATCTCCATCTATATAGCAGTACCCTTTCTCCGCTACATGTTTGAATCCATGACCTACCGCACCCTTACTGCTTTATCCGGTCTCATCCTGCTGTGTTCCTTTCTTCGGACCTACACCACCATGACCGCGGACCTGCTGCCCTTTTTCGCCCAGTGGATCGGCATCGCCATGATCGGCTACTGGGTATCCCGCCCGGAGACAAGAACCTACGACCGGTGGATCTGGCTTGCTGCCCTGCTGTCCTTTTTGAAAGTGGTCCTGTCCGTGAACCCTTATGTGTACTGGCAAACTTATGTCAACTACTATGTCCACATGGCTCCGCTTTCCATTTTCATGGCCTGCGGCATCTTCGCCCTCGCCCTGCACAAAAAGCCGGAACGAAAACATTTCTGGGATTCCCTGGTCATGATGTTCGGAAAACACAGTTTCACGATCCTGTTGCTGCACTGGTGGGTACTCTACCATATCGTCATCTACACCCTGAACCTGGACATCACCTGGAAGCAGCCTCTGGTTTTCGCAGGAACCGTCATTTTCGTCATCCTTGCTTCCTTTGCATATGGGTTCCTCATCGACCAGACGGTGGTGTATACGATCCGCGCTTTTTATGAGTGGATGGTCAAACAACTCCATCGTATCTATCAAAGATAACTTATTATTGAGAAAGTGGGTTTCTTATATGAATTTAAAATCACTGCGCTATATTATCACTATTGCAGAAGAACAAAACTTGACGAAAGCCTCAAAACGCCTCTTTGTTTCCCAATCCACACTGAGTTTGTTTTTACGGAAATTAGAAGAAGAATTGGGTCTTTCTCTTTTTGAACGTTCCAAAAACAAACTAACTATCACGCCAGCCGGAAGATTATATGCCGAGACTGCCCGTGAACTTCTTCACATGGAAGAAAAACTGTATGAGAAACTAAATCTCAATAAAAAATCACAGACTTTAAATATTGGCATTTCTTCTCTTATGGTAATGTCTGTTTTTTCACAGACCATTTCTGAATTCACCAGGCAGTTTCCAAACTTTACTGTAAATGTCACAGAAGGGCGTGCTGTTGCTCTCATGGAGCTACTATATCAGGACAAGCTAGATGTAATTATCATTGGAAGACCAGAAATTGTGAAAGATGAGCGCTGTCATACAGAGGTATGGAAACGCGAAAAAGTGTTTCTCCTAATTCCACCAAAACATCCTCATGCCGATGTTGCATCTTCCACCAATTATGATGATCCTCCTGTCGCTGACATGTCTCTTTTTGCCAATGAAACTTTTGCCCTTACTCCTCGAAACACCTGTGATTATCAAATTGCTGACAAAATTTTTAAAGATTACAATATGAATGCCTCTATAACCTGGGAAATGAACAACACACAAACCCTATGCAACATGGTTCTGGATGGCATCTGTCTTTCCGCAATCCCATCTTATTGTATTCCACGGGATAAAGGACTTCTGGTTTGTCAGCCTCCTCACGCCTATTATCGGTATGTGCTTTGCATGAAGCGAAAAGGTCACACAGCCTCTTCCGAAGAAGAGCAACTGCTGCAGATGGTTTATAATAATTATATACACTATTATGACTAATCCGAATTTTCTGAAGAAATTTTATGCAACAAATACAGGCACAAAAACTTCTGTAAACTACAAGTTTCTGTGCCTGCATTTATTATCGTTTATTTATGCTTTTGTAAGATTTGTCAAGGTTTCTCGAATTAACATATATACCTTTTCGAATGTATCCATATACAATCTTTCTTTCGGTGTATGATAATCCACATAAGTAGCTGCCGTCGTCACCATATCCAATTCCGGAATTTTTTCTTTTAATACAACACAATCATTTCCTCCATGGCTGATGTTTACCTTGGGTTCTTTTCCAAAAAGCTTTTTGTAAGTTTCAATCATCACATCGCGAATCTCAGATTTTTTAGACCATTGCCACCCCCGGTCCAGATTCACGTATTCTATAACAAATCCCCAATGCTTCATAAAAGTCTGCATTTCTTCATTCAGGGCTTCTCCGTTTTCCATTTCCTCCGTGGAAATAACAGAAAAAACGCGAATTCCATCCGATTCCGTGTAAATTTTCTTCATAATAACAGAACAGCTTACTTCGTCCACGCGACAAAGCTTTCTATTTCTTGCACCATAAGGCATCAAATAGATTGCCTCAATCAGACGATCACTTTCTTCTTTCTTCAACATATCTCCAACCGGTTCTTCTCGTTCTATTCGGACCCGGATATCTGGATCTGCATCTTCGTGTTCTATTCGGATAAGTTTCTGCTGCTCTTCTATAATACGAAACATCAGGGACTCTTCTCCATTTGCCAACACAATATGGCTGTCACAACTTTCTGGTATACTTTTTCCAACTTTATCCATAGATACCACACGTACATCCATCACTTTATTCAGATAATGTAGTAAACGTGCTGTCATTTTAATAGCACAGATTCGCTCCTGCGGAATCCCTGCTCCCTGATCTCCGCCCTTGAGACCGTCTACTACCAGGTGATATGCTATGCCATGAACAGCTTCACGATGAGTTGGATAAAAAGAAGTCATTTCAAATTTTGTTGAAGTTCCCATGCGAAAGACACCTTCAGAGCCAGCATCCAAGCCAATTACTTTCCGCGATTGAATAAGAGATGCATCAAAATGCTTTGCACCAAGTAATCCCACTTCTTCCTGTACAGTAAACAAACATTCCAGTGGAGGCGCTATCAGTTTTTCATCTGTGAGCAATGTCAGCATTAACGCGACAGCACAACCATTATCTGCCCCAAGGGTCGTATGGTTTGCATGAAGAATATTTCCCTCTTCAATCAATTCAATCGGATCCGTATCAAAGTTATGTTTGGAATCTTCCGTTTTCTCTCCAACAATATCCAAATGACCTTCCAAAAGCACAGACGGTAAATGCTCATAGCCCTTACTTCCCGGGCGTCTCACCAGTACATTGTGAATATCATCCTCGTAATACCACAAACCATGTTCCTTTGCAACACGAACTACATAAGCAGCTGCCGCAGCTTCATGATAGGAGACTCTGGGGATATTTGAAATATCTTCAAAATAATGATACAACACAGTAGGTTTTCTATCCTGAATCACATAATTTTTCTTTTTCACGTTGCACTCCTTACTCCATGCTGTTAAGAAATGCCAATGCAGAAGCTACCTCTGCTGCCGCTCCGGCCTTCATGGCATTTTCATCCCAGTTATAGGTTGGCTGATGATTTTTTGATGGCGTCTTTTCTCCCGGATATGCTCCGCCTACCCATAGATAGCCTCCTGGAATACCTGTTGTCAAATATGCACTAAAATCTTCTGATCCTGGTCTGCACTGATCTGCTTCCAGGACTTTATCCGCGCCAAGCACTTTTTTAATAGCCTCTTCAAATAGTTCCATTAACGCTGGATTATTATCTACAGTTTCACAAACTTCCTCATATTCCATTTCGTAAGTAGTTCCAACGGCATCACAGACCCCCTTACATACTTCGTGAAGTCCATCTATCACTCGCTGTCTCACTTCTGGCTTCAGAGTTCTTACCGTACCGATCAGCTCTGCATATTCTGGAATAATGTTCTCTTTACTTCCACCATGAATCGCGCCAACAGTTACAGTTGCAACGTCTTGCGGATTTACTTTTCTCGCCACAATCATCTGAATATCTGTAACAATCTTACAAGCTGCCAAAATCGTATCTGTGCATTCATGTGGCTTACAACCATGCCCTCCATGTCCATGTACCTTAATCCGGAAGCTGTCTGATGCCAGATACGCAGAACCTTTTCGAATTGTAATGGTACCAGCTTCCCAAAACATCATATGTGCAGCCATAATAGCATCTGGTCTCGGATTTTCTAACACTCCATCCCTTACCATAGCATAGGCTCCTCTTCCGCCTTCTTCTGCCGGTTGGAAAATAAATTTAATCGTACCATGTATTTCATCTTTATGCTTTGTTAAAACAGATGCAGCCGCCATTAACATTGCCGTGTGCCCATCATGTCCACATGCATGCATAATCCCCGGTGTTTCTGATGAATAAGAAAGACCAGTTGCCTCCTGGATGGGCAAAGCATCCATATCTGCTCTTATGGCAAGCACTTTCCCCGGTTTTCCGCCCTTCAGTAAGGCAACCACGCCCATTTTTCCTACATGTTCTGTTACTTCTAGTCCAAGATTTTTTAAATGAGATGCAACAATTCCTGCTGTTCGTTCCAGATTGTATCCCAATTCTGGATGACGATGAAAATCTTCTCTCCATTCCCGCATCTGTTCATACATTTCATCTACTTCTTTTTTAATATCAAACATACTGCGCTCCTTTCCGAAAACATCTTTTCTTTCAATGTTGATGCTATGCCTTTGCTGTTTTTCTTTTTCCTCTTCCCGAAATATGAAGTACCAGAGACAGCGTAATAACACCATAGGAAATCGCCTCACGGAAATACTCTCCATAAGCAGCATCATTCAACAATGCTTTTCCTGCAAGCGGCGCAATTACGAATAATGTATGGAACAAGATAATTCCAATAATCCCCTGCTTCACAGTTGCTTTTTTTGTGGATGCTCCACCAACCAGAATTGCAGCAACTGCGAACAAGCCAACCTTCTCATGACTGGAATAAGTCGTAAAGTTACCGATATTCTGAAGAAATATAATCTGCCCCCATGATGCCATGATAGTTGATAGAATAATAGCAATAATTCTCGTTTTATCTACATCAATACCCGACGCTGCTGCTACTTTCATATTCATTCCAATTGCACGGAAATCCTGTCCCAGTTTTGTTTTCAAAATGGCATTGACTATCAATCCAAACAGAACCATTAAAATCAAAGGAACTACTGGAACACTAGTAAACTTCATAGCAAAAGCAACCTGTTTATTACATGTTCCAACAATCCAAAGAGCCAATACTGCCAATGCATAAACACCATACTCCCACAGCTTTTGCTTATAATTTGGAAGCTTTTCTCTGTAAGTCTTTATAATGCAAAATGCCAATACAGCAATTGCTATTATCACAATAGGAATGAAAAGTTGATCTAAACGCAGTTTCAATACATTATCCAAAGCATTCACTACAGAATCTTCCAATTTCAGCGTATCTTTAATACCAATACCGGTATAAATCATAATACGATCATCCGTCATAGGAATTAAAGTTCCGATTAATACTAAAAAAAACATCTGATAAAGACCATTTGCGAAAAAACCTGTAATCATACCAGTAATCATTTCCTGGCCTTTTGTTTTGTTAAACAGCTTTCCAAGGAGCCATCCGAAAATAATGGAAAGTGGTGTACAGATTAGCACTGCCACAATAATTGCCAACAGTCCTTGTATTCTCCAATGCGTCACAAATATGTATCCTGCCTGCGCTGCCATTGCACCAAGAACAATACCAAAATTCAGTCCAATACCTGCAATAACCGGAATAATCAAAGAGAAAACCAAACCAAAATTTCGAAATAATCTTGTTGCAACCTCAGAAAGGACATAGCTAAATGTTTGACCTGAGGCAATAAAACCACACACACAAAGTACGAGGAATACAAGCGTTACTATATTTTCTTTTACAATTCTTTTCATCTGTTCTTTCATCGAGATTCACCTGCTTTCGTAAGTGCATACAGAATGATGCCATTCTGAATAATAATTCTCACAATCTCCGATAAAGATCCCTCTGGCATAATGACATTGGCAATCGGTAATGTAAACGTCATAATAGACTGATAAAGGATTGTTCCAAGAATGACGTTAAAAATACCTGCTCGATTCACGGTTGCTCCTCCAATCAAAATTGCAGCGACCGCAATAAATGCCATATTCAGTGGGGCCATATAATACTGGAAAAATCCATAACTTTGGGCATACACAATAATGCCAATAGCACCTAAAATTGTAGAAAGCATCATTCCAAGAATGCGCATTTTATCAACATTAATTCCAGTTGCACTTGCAAACGCAGGATTTGCCCCTGCCGTTTTCATTATGATTCCAAGTTTGGACCGCATAAAAATCCACACAAGAAGACACATCAAACCAACAAACAAAAACAAGCCTGTGGGAAATACGAGTTCATCTGTAATCCGTATTTCTAAAAAATGATCTAATATCTTTTCATATTTTCCGGTTAAGGAAACGATAGAACGGACACCGTTTCCCTGTGGCCACCGTATTTCCGCATTCTTGATTGGGAATGCCATCCAGGCAATACACATAACAGCCACCGCCGTATAGCCAGAATACGTTGCTATCATCATCTCAGATCCCTTAATCTTATTGAGGATCATGCCATAAAGAATACCAACCACAGCTGCAATTGGAATCGAAATAATCATTGCAGAAAATAATCCAGTCCAACCAGTTGCTCCTGCATCCAGACTGATTACGCTTCCAACCAAACCACATAAAATTCCAAGCGGCAAAGCCATATTCATTTTTATACCAGATTCAATCGCAGGAACCATGGCAAGCACCAATATCATATACATTCCAATACGTCCAAATGCCTGGGTATAAAGCATCTCAATCTGAAGACCAAGTATTGGCATTGCAATGAGAATAACCACCAACAAACCAATAATAATCAGTCTGGGAATTCCCAATGTATTTATAACTTTCTTTATACGTGCATTCATTCCTTTTCCTCCTTCTCCGAAGAAGTATCTACTTTTGTACCTGACATCATCAGTCCAAACTCTGCATCCGAAGAATCTGGATAAAGAATTCCTTCCAACTTTCCACCGGTCACAATTGCAATCCTGTCACATACAGAACGCAATTCTTTTAATTCACTGGATGTCATAACAATGGTAACACCCTTTTCTCGATTTAATTTTACCAAATGATCCAAAAGCAGCTGTTTTGCTCCAATATCAATTCCTCGGGTCGGCTCTGAAACAAACAAAAGATCAGGTTCCATAGTCAACGCTCTTGCCATACAGACTTTCTGCTGATTTCCACCACTCAAATCAGACACATGCTGCTTCCCACTCACACATTTAATTTTAAAATCCTGAATCATTTGATCAGAATTTTCTTTTACTGCTTTTTTATCAATCTGCGTAATTGGTCCAAACTTTTTCAAGAATCTTCCATTCACCCGAAGAGCACCAATCGCAATATTCTCTTCAATTGATTCACTCAAAATCAATCCCACATTTCTTCTGTCTTCTGAAACAAATGCAATCTTTCTCTTTAACACCCCTAATGGATTATTTAATGGAAGTGCTTTTCCTTCATAAGTAATGTTTCCATCCGATGGATATAAACCCAAAATACCGTTTGAAATTCCAATTTTACCCTGACCAGCCAATCCGCCCAGTCCGATAATTTCTCCTTTTCTAATATCCAGGTCAAAGCCTTTC
>OGWS01000691.1_pt1 | contig 32815 bp, 50 predicted proteins | sample 1576111 | NCBI WGS metagenome assembly OGWS01 (sample SAMEA3541534, study PRJEB24748) | human gut metagenome | biome: human gut; feature: human-associated habitat; material: faeces | place: China | collected 2012
GAAGAATTAAAGAAAAGAGATATAAATATTTTCAACAAACTTTTAAATTTTTTAGAAATAAATAATAAATTAAAAAAGACAGATTAATCTCTGTCTTTTTCGTTTAAAGATGATTTTATAAATCTTTTAACAGTTTTTTTCATATCATCATCTAATAGCAAATATAGTTCTGCGAGTTCTTTTATATCAGGATCCAAAGATAGATCGTCTAAAGGATTAATAAACATATCTCCGGTATTATCAATTAACCAGTTTTTATTTACGTTATACTCTCTCGAAATATCGTTAATAAGTCTTTCTGTAAGTGTCTTTCTACCGAGTTCAAGACCTGCTACATGGCTTCTTGAAATACCTAGTCTTTTGGCAAATTCTTCTTGAGACATATCCTTTTTCAACCTGATTTCTTTTAATCTAGTATTCACTTTAATCACCTCAAGAAACATTATACATCAAAAAATGTGTCTAAGCAACTGATAATAAAATAAAAATGTGTCTAAAAAACAAGAAAAATGTTGACATATGTCTCTAAGACACTTAAAATAAACTTAAATAGTTTCAAAGACACAAAAGAGAGGTGTATAAAATGGATATTTCAAAATTAAATTTAGATAAAGACACAAAAGAGTTTTTAACATTAATAACCCAATTGAAAAAAAGTGATAAAGAAAAATATGTAGAAGTAAAAGGGTTAGTAAAAGGAATACTTATATCTTCCTCAGGATATGAGAGGCAAAATCTTAAAATATGATGTCAAATATGGAACAAGATTAAATAAAAATACATAAATAAAATAAGCTTTAAAAAGGTGTGTGATTTTAACCAATCACACACTTACAAAAAGTAAATGAAAGTCAGTTTTTTCAAAAGTCCTAGTGGCTTTTAACGGGCTTGTAATAAGTATTAACTTTAGGACAAAAATAATAGATTAAATATAAAAATAAATGATTTAAAAAGTTGTTTGTAAGAGCATGAAATGGTGATATAACATGAGCAAAGTTTTGAGAAAAAAATATATAGAAAGTGATTATGAAAGACTACATACAAGATTAGTAGAAGAAGGCATATGTGAAACTGAATTAGATAGCATAGTTGATGTTAGAAGTGGATGTATATATGATACAAAAACAATCACATCAGGAACTATGAGAGAAGTTGAAGTATTTCCTATGTATCTAAAAAAAGATATGCCTGATGAATGGAGATTAAAAAATACAAGAGAAGCACAGAAAAATCTAAATAATAAAAATGCTATTAAAAACTTTACTAGAAAATTAAATATGAATTTTGTTAAAGGTGATTATTATTTAACTCTAGAGTACTTAAATAAATATCTACCAAAGGATCACAACGAAGCTAGAAAACAAATGCATAAATATATAAGACGCTTAAATTATTTATACATGAAAATTCAACTAGCGAATGGAGTTCCTAAGAAGAAAATAAAAAGAATTAAGTATATGTTTATCACGGAACACTCAGATGTTAAAAAGATAAGATGTCATCATCATATGGTACTTGAAGCAGTATTACCTATAGAAGTAGTTGAAAGAGAATGGAAATTTGGAAATAGAACCAAAATAAGTTTTCTATCTCCTGATGATATGGGATTAACTGGACTAGCTATATATCTATCAAAAGATCCTAAAGGTAAGAAAAGATGGTGTTGTAGTAAAAATCTAAAAAATCCTGAAATCACAAGAAACTTAACAAAATTCAGTAAAAAGAAAGTTAGAGAAATAGTTAATAATCAAAATCTAATTAAGTATGAAATGGAAAAAAATAATCCTGGATATATATTTGTAGATGCTCAAGTTTACATCAATGAATTTAACGGAATGCCTTATATTTACGCTAGAATGAGAAAAATAAACTGAAAGAAGTGAGGTCAAAAATGGACGATATAAATAAATTAGAGATAGAAGCTAATCAAAGAATACTTGATGATATGAAGGAGCTACTAGATAAATATGCTCTTAAATATATGAATACAAGCGCATTTATGACAATCAATAAATGTGTAGATGAATTGGTTTACGTGGAACAATACACTAGGTTAAAGGAAGTTATATAAAAGAAAGTGGGGGAAAAATTTAATGAATAAATTAATGATATTTGAAAATAAGAGAGTTGAAGTGCTTGAGTTAAATGGTCAGATATTATTTAACCCATATCATTGTGGAGAATGTTTAGGGCTTGCTGAAAGTTCAGTAAGAGATACATTAAGAAAGATGAATAATAAACAAGTTATAAAATTAAGGAATTTAGATGTTGATAATACCGACATCCGAAAATTAAACAATGCAGGAGAAAATTTTTTAACTGAAAGTGGAGTATACAAACTGATATTTAAATCTAGAAAAGAAGAAGCTGAAAGATTTCAAGACTGGGTAACAGATGAAGTACTTCCAAGTATAAGACAAACAGGTGTATACGAAGTAAAAGGATTATCAAAAGAACTACAAGCTATATTTGCAATAGATAAAAAACAACAACAAATGGAAGTAAAAGTTGATTATTTATATAATCACATGACTATAGACTATGAACAACAAGAAAACTTAAATCAATTAGCAAGGAGCAGAGCAGTAGATCTCCTTGGAGGTAAAACATCACAAGCATATAAAAGGGTAAGTAAAAAGTTGTTTTCAGAATTATGGAGAGATTATAAAAGATACTTTGGAGTAAATAGTTACAAGAATACAGCTAGAAAAGAATATGAGAATGCTAGAGAGTATTTAATCAAATGGAGTCCTTCAACCAATCTTAGAATAGAAATAGAAGCTATAAATGGACAATTTTCATTTGTTGAATAGGAGGATAAAAATGAACCCAGTTATAAAGTTTATGAGCATCTATATATTAACTTATTTAGCTGTATCTTACATAATGTGCAAGTAGGAGATTGAATATGGAGGAAACTAGAGTGATATTTACATTATCATGTAAATGTTGTGATGATAAGCAAAATATATTAGTTGATAAAAATAGAGCTATAAAGCTAGGAAAAATAAAAAATGAAATTATCTGTGATAAATGTATAGAAAAAAGGAGAAAAAATGTCGTTAATCAAAGGTAGTGATGAAATTATAAAAATAGCGGAAGAAATAGCTGAAGATATGGGAATAAAAAAAGACGAAATAAGACACTCGGATAGATGTTATGACATATTTATATTGGCTGTAAAAGAATATGACTTAAGAACAAACAAGAGTAATGTAACAAAATTGATATAGAATGAAGAGGTTTGGAAATGTCAAAGAAAATACGAAAAAATCAAACCATTATTGATGAATTTATAAAATCTCCTATAGGAATTATAAATGGTGAACAGATTAATTTAAAGCATTTTGAAATAAGTAAAAATGCTGGTATTGAATATAGAAACTTGAGAAATGAAATTATATATAAACTTAATAAAATGAATTTAAGATATTCAGAAATAGCGAGACTTGAAGTACAAGATATAGATAGCTCATTTTTTCTAATACGAATAAAGCGGGGAAATAGAGTTTTTAGGATTGCAGTATCTAAAGAAATATCCGATAAGCTAAAGATATTAACAAAATATAAAGATGATAAAGATTATGTATTCACGAAAGATCTAATAAATAATGAAAAACTTAGTGAAACAATGATAACTAAAATTATAAAAAAATATAATTCAAAAGAAATGAATATTACTGAAAATGATACAAAAGCATCAAAAGAGAAGTATGTAATTGAAAAAGTATGTGATAAGTATGTTATTTATCAAGGTGGAAGAGTTATCGAAGGGTTATTAATAAATAACATGATAAATGCAATTAGGATATGCGAAATATTAAATGCAGATTAGAGTAAATAAAAATAATTCACAAATAAAAAAGGATAAGGATTAAAGATGAATATATTAGAAGAAGCAGATATATTATTTGAAATAGCTGAACGTATAGCCAAGAAATATAATAAAACGGTTCAAGAAGTTTGGCAAGAAGCTATAGTAGAACTAACGTTAATGAATAAATAAAATTAATTAAAAGAGGTGGATATGATGCAAATATTATATTTAATGGTGATAATTTTAATGGTGATAGTTGCAATAGAATTTATTCCATTAGAAGTTCTTAATCAAATATTAAAACGTAAGGAGAAATAAATTTGGCGAATATTATATTAATATCACTATTTGCATTACCAATGATAATAGTGATATTTTTACTAGTTGCTTTATGTTGCTTAATAATAGATACAATAGAAACTAATAAAATAAACTTTTATGAAAATATAGAAGTAGTTGAAATTTCAAAAGAAGAATATTTAGTAAATACTGAGGAAGATGAAGAATAAATATCAAAATTTTAAAGTGTAGGAGGAAATTATGAAATTATTTTATAAAAAAGAATTAAGTCAAATGAAAGAAGAATTAATTTCAAAGGATGTAGAAATAAAAAGATTAAAGAGCATAATAAGTAGCTTGGAAGATGTAGAAATAAGAAGATTAAAGAGTAGAATAAGTAGCTTGGAAAATGGAATTAAGGTATATGATAATGCTATTGAAGAAGAAAAGTGGGGTTGGAGAGCTAGGGTTAAATTTTTAGAAGAGAAAATAGCAGGCATACAAAATATCTTAGAAAAAGAAATATAGTTGCTATAATTATGTAGGAATTTATTTGTAAGATATTCAAAAATATTAAATAAAAGAGGTGGATATGCAGCAAATATTATATTTAATAGGGATAATTGGAATAGTATTTATTCCATTAGAAGCTCTTAATCAAATATCAAAACGTAAAAGCAAGGAGAAGTAATATGAATAACATTGTACTAATAGGGAGATTAACAAAAGATCCAGAACTTAGATATATACCAACTACAGGAACACCAGTATCCAATTTTACATTAGCAGTAGATAGAGAATATAAAAATAAAAATGGAGATAAGGAAACAGACTTTTTACCAGTACAAATTATTGGAAAATCTGCAGAGTTTTGTGTGAAATATATACCAAAAGGAAGATTAGTAGCAATACAAGGTTCTGTAAGAGTAAATAAATACATTGACCAAAATACCAATGAGAATAAAAAATATTTCATAGTAGTAGCTAAAAATATAAAGTCATTAGAAAGTGGTAAATCAAAAGAAGGTAAGCAAGAGAATGATTCCTTTGGCCCTAAATTTGAGCCTAGTTTTAATCCTGATGATTTTGAATACATAGAAGATAATGATATACCATTTTAGAAGTGATGTTGAAGAAGCTGGAAGAAGTTCACGGAGAAACATGAAGAAACTGTGGTGGACTAGAAAAGTATTATGTTTTTTTTGTAGACAACAAGTTATAGATAATGAATGTGGTTGTTGGTTTAGGAAATTATAGGAGGATGTTATGAAAGTGGAGATGTGCAATGAGTGTTTTTTATACAAGGAATTAAACAAGTATGGAAGATGTTCAAAATGTGAAGATGTAATTAAATCAAAAAATGAGATTATAGATTTTGATACTCATATAAAAATATTAAATTTTTTAATTCATATTCAAAGTATGGGCATTATAGACAAAGAACAAATGTGTTTTTATTCTGGTTGTATTCAAGACTATTTAAAACAAAGAAAGAGTAATATTGAATTTCTTGAGAATGTATTAAATGAAATTAAATAAAAATATCAATTACGTTAAAATCAAAGTTTTAGGGAAAGCATGGAGGAAGTTATGAGTAATAAAAATAATGTACTAACATTAGAAGTAAAAGTTACTGAAATAGATAAAGTTAAAGATATAATAGGTTCTTTTATATTTATGTTAGAAGATAATAGAATAGATATAAGAATAAGAGAGCAATATTTAAACAGTTGTAAATATTTAAGAGATAATTTCTATGTAAATATAAATAGATAAAATAATTTGGTAATGACATTAATGTCGGTAGCAGAGGGGGAGATTATGAAGTCAATAAATTTAATTGCAACAATGATATGCGTATTTGTAATGTTAGTTAATTATAATAATATGAATATTTTAGTTTTAAATGGCTTTTTGAGTATTATAAATGCACTTTTATATTTAGGAGAATAAGGTATGAAAAATAAATATGTTTTAAGATGGCAATATGGTGTGTTTGCAGGAGATACTAGAACGCATTATACGTATGGTAGTTTAGATATGCTTAAATACAAAGCTAAATACTTAGTTGAAAATGAAGATATATGCTATATAACAATAGATAAAGTAGAAGAAGTTATAAAAGATACTAGACTTAAAGTAGCAGAAATGTCATTAAAATAAAACTTTTATTTAAATATACAGGAGGATATTATGGAGAAAGAAATATTAGAACTTGCTAAAAATATAGCACCATCTACACAGTTATCAGTAGAACAAGTAGCTGGTGTTATTTATGAAATTATTGATAGTCAAAAGAAGTCAAGAATTAAATTTGAAATAGATGAAGAATATATTCAAAAAGCTATTTGGGTCAAAACTGTGATGGGAGAAATATAAAGACATTTCCCTTAAAATAAAGTTTTTATGGAAATAGGAGGTAGTGAACAGTAGTTATGCTTGAATTTATAATAAATTTTGCAGTGGCGATGGCAGGTGTAGGCATATTAACTAAGATAAATAGAAGGTTTGATCATTCAACATACTTCGTAGGGATATTAGTAGGCATGATACAGATTTGCATAACTCACTTATTAAATAAATAATTAAAATTAATATATTCCTAGTAGGTACAAAGATGGAGGAAGAAAATGAACATAAAATTGGAAAGTATCTTAAATTGCATAAAAGAATATAAAAAACAAGAATTCATAAGCGTAAGTATGAGTATAAATATAGATGAATTTGAAGAATTAGAAAAGAATAGAACAGAGTTCTGTCATGAACTAGGCAAAATTTTAGGAAGTTGTAAGATAGAAGTAGAAAAAATAAATGAAGAATTTAGATTCTTAAAAATAGAAAAGGTAGAAAATTAAAAATGTATAGAAATATGAAAAGAAGCGAATCTACAGAACAAATGGCATTAATAGATTGGTGTAATATAAATGTCTGCATATATCCAGAGCTATCACTTATATACCATATACCTAACGAAGGCAAAAGAAGTAATTATCAAGGTAAGAAGCTGAAAAGAGAAGGTTTGAAAAAGGGAGTTCCTGACTTATGCCTTCCAGTTCCTCGAAAAAATTATCATGGTTTATATATAGAAATGAAATATGGAAACGGAAGAACTAGCAAAGAACAAAGAGAATGGATTAATAAACTGAATGAGCAAGGATATAAAGCTGTAGTCTGTAATGGATTTGAAGAAGCTAAAGAAACGATAGAAAAATATTTAGATAAGTAGGGAGAGAAATATGAGTATAGCACTTGATATAAATATAGAAAATAGAGCTAAAGAAATATCTAAAGAAGTTTTAAAAAGTATTGTTTATGAAAATATAGATAAAGATCTAGTTAAGAAACTATCTAAAGAAGTAGCTAAAGAAGCTGTATTTGAAATATTAAACAAAGGTAAGGATAGAAGATTTAGAAATACAAAATTATTAATGTTAAACTATAACAAATTAAAGCAACATATATTAAATGAAAAAGACGAGATAAAAATAATTTATGAATGTATGGATGAATATGATATAAGAGTTGAATATATGTGGTTAGAAAGCATATTGAAAAGTAAAGGTAAAACAGTTCAAATGCTTAAATATGTAGATGAACAACTTATATATTTAGAAAATAAATATCGTGAAAATAAACAATTTGAGAAGTATCAAGCATTTAAAATGTTAATAGTAGAAAATAAGACTATTATTGAAATACAAAAAGAACTTGGATGTGGTAAAAATAGTCCTAACAATTGGAGCAATGAAATAATTAAAGAGTTAAGTGTATTGCTTTGGGGTATAGATGCACTTGATATGTAAGAGGGAAAATAGAGGGACAAGTGAGAGTTTACTTAGGGAATTTAAAATGTTAATATGATAATATAGAAAAAATATGACTTGATGAAAAAAGATAAATGAAGAAGCTAAGCTCATACAGTTTGCTAGGGTAATAGCGAACTTAAAATAAAGTTTCTGTGATTGAAGGCTAGAGGAATCTAGTCTTTTTATTTTGTAAAAATATAAATAAAAGGATTGATAAAGATGAAGTATAGAAAAAAATCAGAAATAATAGAAGCTGTAAAATGGGATGGAAAGATAGAAACAATAAATGATAGCAAATGGCTAGAAGATGAAATAAAAGAAGATAGAGTTATATTAGCAATGAATGATGAATATGATAAAGAACCTTTATTATTGATATTCGATAGTTGGACTAGAGAGTATGAGACAGTAGAAGCAGGGGATTATGTAATAAAAGAGACACATAATCAAAAGCATAGAACAAGAACTATGAAATCTGATAATTTTGAAGAAATGTTTGAAGTTGTAGAAGATAAGGAAAATAATTGTGTTGTAGTTGACTTAGAATTAAACACAGAAGAATTTCATAAAAAACTAAATGAAGCTAAAGAAGAATTAGAAAAAGTATTAAATTATAATATAAAAGATAAAGATAGCTTTAAGGTTGTGACTAAAGATATGTACATATCACAAATGGCAGGAAAAGCAGACCTAAATACACTTAATATACAATGGAATAGAATATCTAAAGGGCATAATTTTGTTTTGCTTAAAGAAGATCCTATATCATATAGATACTATAATGTAGAAGAAATAGACAGATTATTTGAAAGGGATAATTTAGAGAAATGTAAAGTAGAAGAATGTAAAGTCACAACTTGTATGCATGGTAAATTAGATTCAGTTTCTACTAAACAAAATAAGGAGACAAGTTATGAAGTGCATATGTGATAATTGTGAGCAAGAGTTCTTATTAGAAGCTAAAGATATAAAGCATAGAGCTATAGATGAGCTAATGATAAATGTTAGTTACTTTGAGTGTAGTAACTGTAAACAAAAATATATAATAGAATGTGTAGATCAATATATACTCAAAGAACAAAGAAGATATTTAAGATTATCTAGACAGAATGGTAAAAATGAATCTACTATGAAAGCTTTAAAGAATATGAAAGTTCATTCTGATAGATTGAAGCTTAATATAATTGATTTACTATAGGTGAGCTTATGGCATTGAAAAAAATATGTTCATGTGGAAAATATATAAGTCAAAAAGAAAGTAGATGTATTGAGTGTAGCTTGAAGTATAAAGAAAAAAAGAAAGAATCTAATAAAGTGTATAACTCTACCAATAGAGATAAAGCTATAGATAGTTTTTATAATAGTCCAGAATGGATTAGTACTAGAGAATATATATTAAAAAAATATCACTACTACGATTTATGGGAATATTTTATTAACAATGATGATACTAAAGTAGCAAACACAGTGCATCATATAGAAGAAATAAAAGATAACTATGAATTAAGACTTGAAGAATATAATCTATTTCCTGTGACTGCTAGAAGTCATATGAAAATACATAAGCTATATAGGAAGGATAAAGAAGGAACACAGGAGAAGCTAAGAGAGATTATTAAGTTAGCTAACAAAGAGTTTATTATATATTAGTATTTAATTCTTAGAATATCAAATAAAAAGCTATCCCCCCCTACCCTTTGAAATATTAGTATGGGGTGTAGCGAGCGAACAGGGGTATATATCTCCAGAGATTTTCCCTTTTTAAAAAATTTTTGGAGAAAGGAGGTAGACTATGGGTCGTCAACGTAAGACTACAGCAACAACAAAGAAACATTTAACAAAAAAGGAAAAAGAAAATAGAGAAGTTCAAGAAAAGAAAATTAAGTTAGATAGAGATAGTTTAGTTGTACCTGAATCATTAAAATACAATAAAATTGCGAGTGAAGAATTTATAAGAATAGTAAATGAAGCTAGTAAAATTGATTTATGGGACAATTTAGACCTGCCAACTATAATAATTTACTGTGATGCTTGGAGTCATTACAATGAAATAGAAAATATTATGAGAAAAACTAAAAAATATACTGTTGAAGGTAAAGAAAGTGAAAAACTAAATCCTTTGATAAATGCTCAAGACAAGTATATATCAAGAATTATGAGGTGCTCTAGTAAACTAGGACTTGCGACAACTGATAGATTAAAATTGATTGTTCCTGAACCTGAACAAAAGGATAATAAGTTTAGTAAATACATAGTGGTTTAGTGTAGTTATGGCAAGAAGAAAAGACAGAGTAACTGAATATGCAAAGTTAGTTGTAAAAGGGAAAATAATAGCTGGTAAAAGTGTTATAAAAGCCTGTCAGAGACATTTAGATGATTTAAAAAGGAGTAAAACAAAGGAATTTAACTATAAATGGGATGTTCATAAATCAGAAGATGCACTTGATTTATATAATGAACTTACAATACTCGAAGGAGATGAACCTCAAACACTAAAAACAAGAGGTTTTCAAAATTTTATACTTGGGAGCTTAGAAGGTTGGATAGAAAAAAGAACTGGATATATAAGATTTAGAGAGGCTTACATTCAAATTGCAAGACAGAATGGAAAGTCTTTTTTAAGTGGTTCTAAAACTATAAAAACCAGTAATTTTTCAACATACAAGATGGGTAGAATTATATGTGCTGCTAGTAAAATGGATCAAGCTAAAATAGTTTGGGAAGAAGTTAGAAAGTTTATAATAGCAGACCCTGATTTAGAAGCAATGTATAAAATAACTGAGTCAAAAAGTGAGATAATAGCAGGAGCAACAGGAACAGTTATAAAAGCAGTAGGTAGAGATACAAAGTCTATGGATGGTTTTAGAAGTGTACTTGCCATACCTGACGAGCTTCATGCACATAGAACAAACCAAACATATAAATTACTTCTTGGAGGTCAAAGAAAAGTAAATAATGCTCTTATTATGGCAATAACAACAGCAGGATTTGACTTAAATAGTTTTTGTTATGAACATTATCAATTTTGTAAGAAAGTACTAGACAGAGGCGTTGAAAAAGAAAGTTTATTTATATATATAGCTGAAATGGATGAAGATGATGATATTTGGGATTATCATAACTGGGTAAAATCTAATCCACTTTTACTTTTAAATGAAGATGACACAATAAATATGCAAGAAGTAAGAAAAATGAGTGAGGTCGCAGTAGAAGTAAAAGAAAAGGGTGGACAAGATTTACTAGACTTTATGACGAAATGGCTTAATATATGGGTTAGTTATAGAGGAGGAAGATATTTAGATGTAGAGTGTCTAAATCAATGCGAATCTAATATAACTATAAAGGATATGAATGGTAGAGAGTGTTATTTAGGTATAGATTTATCAAGTGGAGGAGATTTAACCTCTATAGCAATGATATTTCCGTTAGATGATGGAACTATATTTATACATAGTCATTCTTTTATGCCTGAACTCAGGCTTTTAGAACATGAACAAAGTGATGATGTTCCATATCGTTTATGGGTGAAAGATAAACTACTAACCTTAACAACAGGAGCATTCGGAATAAAGACAGATTATAAATTTATAATAAAGTATCTTCAAGAATTGATAGAAGAACATCAAATCATAGTTAAATCTTGTGGCTATGATAATCACAATGCTAGTGCATTCATCTCAGATTTAGATTTCTTAGGCTGTGATCTAATTGATATACCTCAGAGTGCAAAATCTCTTAATGATGCAACTGTAGATTTTCAATTATCTGTAAAAGCAAAACAAGTTAAGTATAATAAAAAAAATAAACTATTTAAATGGAGTGCTGTAAATGCAACAACTACTAAAAACAGTTTTGGAGAAATTAAAGTAGATAAAACACTACAAGAAGATAGAATAGACCCAATAGATGCAGTTTTAGATGCTTGGAAAATATACTTTGAAGCAAAAGAAAGTTCAGATGTTATGTATATACCAAGTTAGATATAAGGAGGTGGTAATATTAATATTTTAAATATATTTAGGAGTTTTAAATTTAAGACACCTTTTAGTAAAGATAAAGGCAATAGTAGTAAAAGGAGACTATTTTCAATATATAATAAAGATTTAGCAAACAATGAAACTATTTTTGCAGCTATAACTATGTTATCTAATGCTATTGCAAGTGCACCATTAAGTCTTAGGTGTGGATATGAAAAAGTTAGTGCAAGAGAAAATAATCTAGCAAGAATACTTAGAGATGGACCAAATCCAAATCAAACTATGTTTGAATTTATAAGAACTATGGAGGTTATAAGAAATTCAAAAGGAAGGGCATATGCAATAAAAGAATATGATGAGTACATGGATATAGAAGCAATATGGATTTTAAACTCAGATCATGTTACCCCTATTATAGATACTGACACAAAAGAAATATGGTATAAAATTGCTGTAGATAATGAATATTCATATGTACATAATAGGCATATAATATCTGTTAATCATATAAGTACAGATGGATATAGTTCGATAAGTCCTATATCAGTATTAAGTAATTCATTAGACTATGATGCTAAAATAAAAGCTCTTAGTGTTGAACAATTAGAAAATGGTATTGGATTTAGATATGCATTTAAAGTAGGTGGAAATTTAGATGGTAAAAAGTTATCTGAATATCATAACCTAATAAAAGATTACATGGATAAGGGAGTTGTGTACTTAGACTCTGGAAAAACATTAGAAGAGTTAAAGAATAATTCATTTATAGATCCAAAAGTTTTTGAAGTAGAAGAAATAACAGTATCTAGAATTGCTAGAGTATTTAATATACCACCACATAAATTATCTGCTAAAAATATTACATATTCAAGTGCAGAGCAAGGAGACCTTGAGTTTTTAGTTGACACAGTACTTCCTATAGCTCGTATGTATGAGCAAGAACTTAATAAAAAATGTGTTGAATATGAAGATAAATGTAATGGGTATGAAGTTAAATTCAACTTAAATGGATTTGCAAGAGCAGATATGAAAACTAGGGGTGAATTTTATTTTAAGATGGTTAGAAGTGCATCATTAACTCCTAATGATATAAGAATGCTTGAAGATATGCCACCAAAACCAGGTGGGGATGATTTGCTAGTAAGTAGGGATTTAATACCTATAAAAGATTTACATTTAATATTAGAAAAAAGTAATGAGAAAGTAGGTGATGTAGTTGAGTAAGATATTAGAACTGAAAGATATAGATTATAAAACTGGCAAAATTAAAGATTCAGGAAGGATAGAAATAAAAAATCAAACTGAAAATAGTGCAGATTTATATTTCTATGGAGATATAGTATCAGAATCATGGATGAGTGAGTGGTATGAAGATGATATGTGTCCAGCAGATGTAAAATCATTTTTAGATGAACTAGAAAATGTGAATAATATAAATATCCATATAAACTCTGGTGGAGGTTCTGTATTTGGTGGATTAGCAATATATAATCAATTAAAAAGATATAATGCAACAATAACCACATATATAGATGGATTAGCAGCAAGTATAGCTAGTGTTATAGCAATGGCTGGAGATAAAATAGTAATGCCTGAAAATGCACTATTAATGATTCATAAACCTATAACAATGTGCTATGGTAATGCAGATGAATTACAAAAGCACATTGATTTATTAGATACATGTCAAAAATCTATATTAAGTATATATATGAAAAAAGCAAAATATGGAGTTACTGAAGATGAAATAAATAGTTTAATAAATAAAGAAACTTGGATGACAGGAACTGAAGTAGCTAATTATTTTAATGTAGAAATAGAAGGAAGTATTAATGTAAATAATTGTACGTCTAGTTACTTTAAACAATATAATGTACCTAAAAATAAAGCTGTGAGGATTGATAAAAATTCTAATACAGCTTTCTTTAATGCAATAAATAGATCAAATAAAACAAATAAACTACCAATAATGGATGAAGCAACAAAAATAATGATAGAAAGAATAAATAAATTATAGTAAGAGGAGACTTTAATTATGAATAGATTTCAATTACAACAAATGTTTGATGGTGTAAAAGCACAGTTAAAAAATGAAAATAAAAAATTATCTGATATGTATATGAACTCAAGTTCAACTATAGAAGCTAGGGCAGAGCAAAGTAAGATTGTTAAGGATTTAGAAGAAAGGTTTAATGGAATAAAATCTCAAATAGAAGAGTTAGATAATAAAGAAGCTGAAAAAGTGAAAAATAAATCTTTAGGAAATAGTGAAAAAGATATAAAAATAAATGCAAAATCAGAATTAATAAGAAGTACAATGGCAAATAAACCTGTTTCAACAAATATTATGAATGCTTTAGGTGCTGAGAGTGGGCTAGGAAATGGAGATAAAATATTACCTAGAACAATGGTAAATGAATTATTATATGAACCAATGTCAAGAAATCCATTAAGAGATATATCAACATTTACAAATATAACTAATTTAGAAATACCAAGGATATCATTTACATTAAGTGACGAGGAGTTTTTAAGTTCAGATTCAGCAACAGCAAAAGAGCTAGCATCATCAACAGATACTATAGTATTTAGTAGAAATAAATTTAAAGTATTTTGTGATATAACAGAAACTGTTATAAATGGAACAAATACAAACCTTGTAGCAACAGTAGAAGCAGCACTTGAAAGTGGACTAGCTAAAAAAGAAAAAAAGATTGCATTTGAATCTACTGAACCTACAGAAATGTCATTTTATAAAAAAGATTCAGGAAATTCAAATTATCTAATAAAAAGTGTAAAAGGAAAAACATTGTATGAAGCTATAATAAAAGCATTAGCAGATTTAGAGGATGATTATGCACAAAATGCTAAGATAGTTATGAAAAAATCAGATTACTTCTCTATAATAACATTTTTAGCAAATGGAAACTCTGCTTTATACTCTGCTCAACCAGAACAAGTATTAGGTGCACCAGTAGTGTTCTGTGACTTAGCAAATATACCAGTTGTAGGAGACTTTGCATACTCTCATTTCAACTATGATTTAGACATGTTATTTGAAAGAGATAAAAATGTAAAAACAGGTATGGAAAGTTTTGTTTTAACAGCATGGATAGATCATAAAATAAAAATGAAATCAGCATTTAGATTAGCTGTAGTTGAACCCAGTTAATCAACCTGTAATTAAACAAGAAAATAGCATAGACATAGAATTACTAAACTTAGCAGAGTTAAAAGAAGAATGTAAAAATAGAGGTTTGACAGGTTACTCTAATTTGAATAAAGCAGAATTAATAGAGTTATTAAAGGAAGAAAAAGAGTAGCCTAAAATAAGACTACTCTTCTTTATGAGGTGTTTAATTTGAGTTTAGATGATGAAAAAATATTAGAGAAAATAAAATTTTCATGTAGAATTGATGATGATATTTTTAATGATGAGTTAGAAGAATTGAAATTAGCAGCAGAACTATACTTGAAAAATGCAGGTATAAATAAAAATTATGAAAATAAACTTTATTTATTAGCTATAAAAAAACTCGTGAAGCATTGGTATGATAATGATATTATTGGAAGCAATACAAATGAACTTCCATATGGACTAGATAGTATTATAAACCAATTACAAATATATGGATTAGGTGAGAAGAGTGAAATTAAATAAGAGAATAACTATACAAAAAATAAAAGATGCTGGTCCTTTAAAAAATAAAGAGTATGAAGATTATAAAACCGTATGGGCTAGTATAATTAACCTTCATGGTAAAGAGTTCCTTGAAGCACAAAGAGTTGCTCCAAATATATCTAAAAAAGTTACTATAAGATATATTAAAGAATTAGATCCATCAATAGATAACGATGTAAGTAAAAAATTTAGAGTGCTTTATAAGGGTAATTTCTATAATATACTTTATTCAGATAATATAAAAGAAGAGAATAAATTAATGGAAATTATGCTGAAAGGATAATTAAAAATGGGATTAGAATTTGATTTTAGTCAAGTTAAGTCTAATTTAATGACTCTTCAAAAAAATGTTAGAAAAAATGTAATAGATAAAAGCCTTGATGCAGGAGCAGAAATTATTCTTGAAGAAGAAAGGAAAAATGTTCCTGTGCATACACCTAACAAAAAGAATCGTAGAGCTGGTGGAAGATTAAAAGCTAGTTTAGATATTGGTAAAAAACAAGGAACTGATTTAAAGAGAAAAGTTCATGTAGGGATTCAAAATGCTCAAGAAAGAGAAGTAGTATATGGATATTATCAAGAACATGGTTACTCTAGAGGAGGTAAAGCCGTTGCAGGTAGGAAATGGATGAAAAAATCATTCAATAATTCTATAAAAAAAGCTAATGAAGCTATAAATAAAACTGTAATGAAAGAAATAACATCAGGAATAAAAAAGTAGGTGGAATAAATGCATCAAATATTAGTCGATTTGCTTGAACAATTCGGAATAGATATTGGATGGGAAGAGTTAGATAACACAGAGTCTTTAGATGAATATATAGTATTTAGCATATACGATGATAAAGATTCTAATATAACAACAGAAGGCAATTTAACTGAAACATATTATATAACAGTTAATTACTGGTATAAGAATTTAGATAATATAAATAAATATAGAAATTAAATCATTATTAAAAGAAAATGGATTTATCTATGATGGCGGTAATGATTTAAAAGGAGAAGGAGTTCGTGGTAAAAGCATGGACTTTATGTATGTAATGGATACAACAGATATAAAAGAGTAGTTTTGTATATGAAACTACTCTTTTTGTGTTAAAAATATAAAAATATATAAGAAAGAAGGTAGCAATATGAAAAAAACAAAAGCGTGCGTAGGATTAAGTAATATACATTTTGCACCGTTTAACGGTTCTACATTTGATTCTCCAGTTCATATATTTCATGCGAAAAAAATAGAGAATAAATTCAAGTATGAGAATATACAAGAATGGGCTGATAATATAGCAGTTATAAATGAATTTTTATACGGTGGTGGAGAAGGATCTCTTACTGTATTAGGATTAAGTAAGGAAGAAAGAGTATTATTGTTTGGAAATAAAGCTGTTAAAGGTGGGATAGCTGTATCTGATACAGATGAAGCACCTATAGGAGCATTTTTATTCGAGAGAAGAATAACAGGCGGTGCTAGAAGACTATATGTTGTATATGCATGTAAGTGTTCTCCAACAGATATATCAGGTGAAACAATAGAAGAAGGAAAAGGTAACTATGAAACAAATGATATAGAATACTCTATAAGTTCATGTGAACATGAAGGCGTAAATCTAGTGTATTTCTACATAGATACGGATGATGCAACAGTAGATCAAGAACAAGTGACTAATTGGTATAAAAGTGTACAGTTCCCTCAAGAGTTAGAAGATGCAAGAGCAGTAAAAGCTAAAAAGATTGATGTAGAAATAAATAATACTAAAAAATAACTTTAAAAAGGGTTATGAAAATATGGGTAAAAGTTCATTTTTCATAACCTTTTTTATTCAATAAATTAAAAAAGGGTTAACTAAAAATACTGAAACATAGGTGATAGAATGTACACATCCATATTAGAACTAGACGGAAATAAGTTTATAGGCACTTTAGATATGTATGTACTAAAGAAAATTCAAGATGATCTTTTACAAGAAGGAGAAAAAACAACTATTCCTAATATCTTTATGAAATTATCTAAGTTTGATATGTTATATATTTCTTCTTTTGTACTTAATACATTATCAAGAATAAATGAAATAGATTCAGAGAAATTTTTAGAGATTTATTTAAAAGGAACTACGGATGATTTAGAAAGATTAAATAAGTTCAATACAATATTTTCATATATAAATGATATTATGACTAAATGTCTTCCTAAAACTAAAGAGAGTAAAGAAGAATCAATATTTGAAGATGATTATCTATTATATGAAAATAAAGACTGGGAGTTAGATTATATGGAATATATTTGGAATAGTATAATCGGTAGAAATGATAACTTTTGGAATATAACTCCTAAAAATTATTTTGAACAACTTAATATATATAAGAAATTTAACAATATAAAAGATGAAGAAGTTGAAGTATTTTAAGGTGGTGGTTAAATGTCTAATAAAAAAGAAGAAGTAGGAGAATTAGCCATATCCCTTAGTTTTGAGTCTCAGAGTGCAGATAAACAAATTTCATCATTAAATAAACTTATAAATAGAACAGAAAGAGAGTTTAAATCTGCAGCTAAAGGTGTTAAAAACTTTGAAGATACATATCAAGGCTTAGATTCAAAAATACAAAAATTAACTAAACAACTTGATGCAAATAATAAAAAATTAGAAATACAAGAAAAAGAGCATAAATCAGTTGCTAAAGCCCTTGAAGTAAGTAAAAAGAAATTAGAAGAAATGGACGGAAGCGTTGATAAAAACTCTAAGGAATGGAAAGAACAAGCTGATTTAGTTCAAAAAAATGCTGATAAATTAGCGAAACTATCAAGTGATATAACAATAACTAAAGGAAATATATCAAAATTAACAACGGAGCTTAATGACTCTAAAACTAAGTTTGAACAATTAGGAAATAAAACTGAAACACTAGATGAAAAACTAGAGAATATATCAAGAGAAGCAGAATTAACACAATCAGAATTTAATAAATTAGGAACAGAGTTAAATCAAAATGGTACATATTTTCAAAAGCTAGGAAATGAAATAAATAAACTTTCATCTGAAATAAAGTCAGGTGTCAGTAAAATAGAAGCATATGAAAATGAAATTGATAAATTATCAAGTACTTTAAATAAACAAAAAGATGAATATTCTCAATTAGAATCTAAAATACAAACATACTCTCAACATCTTGATAGAGCATCAAATATGTATGGAGAAAATAGTTCACAAGTTAATGAATATAGGCAGAAACTATTACAATTAAAAGATTCATTTAATACTCTTGAAAATGAAATAAATCAAAATGAGAATGAATTAAAAGAATATAGAACAGCTCTTAATAATACTCAAGTAGAGGTAAAAGAATTATCTAATGAATTATTAAAAATGCCATTTGATAAAATAGGTACTGATATAAAGAATGCTGGAGATAATTTAAAGTCAGTTGGTCAATCAATGACAACAGGCGTAACTTTACCAGTTATAGCTGCAGGAACAGCAGCAACTAAGGCTGGAACTGATTTTACTAGTGCAATGAGTAAATTACAAGCTACATCAGGCATAGCAGATAAAACATCAGAGTCATATAAAAGACTTGAAAAAAAAGCTTTAGAGATGGGCAGTAGTACTTCTTTTAGTTGTTCTTCTGCGGCTGAAGGCCTCACATATCTTGCATTAGCGGGTTGGGATGTAGAAACTCAAATTGAAAGAATAGAGCCAGTACTTCGTGCAGCAGAAGCTGGTGGAATGGATTTAGCTAGATGTTCAGATTTAGTAACGGATAGTATGAGTAGTGCTTCAATAGCATCAAAAGATTTTGCTAAATATTTAGATATAGTTGCACAAGGTCAACGAAAATCAAATACATCTATGGAGCAAATGCTTGAAGCTTATACAATTGCAGGTGGTATGTTTAATTCTTTAAATATACCTTTGGAAGAATCAGGAGCATTACTTGGTATTTTAGCAAATAGAGGAACAAAAGGCTTAATACAATGGGTCGCTTAAGTAGAAATACTTATGAAAAATAAGAATGTGAATTCGGTGAACTCTAAGTTTATCTATGTTTCGATTTGAAGTAGCATATAAAAATTAGTATTATTACATAGAGGTGATCTAAATGAAAACGTGTAAATCTTGTAATAAAACATTAGAGAAAGAACTTTTCTCAAAAAGTAAAGTTACTAAAGATGGTTATGAAAATAAATGCAAGAAGTGCAGAGTAGAACAAAGAAAAAAATACATCAATACTTGTATAACTTGTAGTAATGAATTCAAAACAGCATATAAGAAATCAAAATATTGTTCTACTATATGCAAACCTCAGTGTATTAAAAAAAGAATAAAAGTCAAATGCAGTTATTGTAATAAAGAAAAAGAAATAACATTATCAAGAAGTAAAATGTATAAAAACTTTTATTGTTCAGATACTTGCAAGAATAATCACTATAGAATACTTTATGTAGGAGAAAATAATCCTAAATATACAAGAAAAACTTTAAATTGCGCTATATGTAATAAAAAAATAACTAGAAATATCCATGAAATAAGTAAATATGAAAAACATTATTGTTCTCAGAAATGCAAACAAAAAGATTATATTAATAGGTTTAGTGGAAAAAATAATCCTATGTATAATCCAAATAAAACTGATGAAGAAAGAATTCAGAATAGAAATATTGACGGTTATAATGAATGGGTGAGACAAGTATATTCAAGGGATTCTTATACTTGTCAATGTTGTAGAGACAATAAAGGAGGGAATTTAAATGCCCACCATATACTAAATTATATGGAGCATAAAACTTTAAGAATTGATGCTAATAATGGGATTACTTTATGCAAAAGTTGTCACAGAGATTTTCATAAAAAATATGGATATAAAAATAACACTAGAGAACAATTAAAAGAATTTTTAGATAAATATGACAACACCGAGCCAAGCCAAGAGGGAAACCATTGGAAGGTGTAGAGACTAGATAAAGTAAGCTAAGTAAAAGGTACTCAATGAGTATCTTTTTTATATGCAGAAATATCCACGAGCGCATTCCACCCTAACAAATAATGTTGAGGGTGAAGATATAGTCCGACACTTAAAGGAAACTTTAAGAGTATAAGATAAAGAACTTATACATAACTGATGCAGAAGCAGGGAATGCTCTTATATCTGTATTTTCTAATTTAATAACTGAAACTGGTCAAGCAGGAGCAGCACTTGAAAAAATGGGAGTTTCTTTATATGACTCAACAGGAAAGCAAAAAAATATGGTTGAAGTGTTAAAAGAAATGGCTAAAAAATTAGGTGTAACGGCTGATGGAACTTCTAATTTAACTGAACAACAGAAGCAACAATATGCAGCTATGGTTGGTGGAAAAACTCAGTTTGATACTTTAATGAAATTATTAGCTGGGGTATCAGATGAATATGATGAATTACATAGTCAATTAGTTAATAGTAATGGTGCTTTAGAAGAAATGGCAACTATTATGAAGGATAATTTAGGTGGAAAAATAGATAATATGAAATCTGCCTTAGAAGGAGCATTAATAGAAGCATTTAAAGCACTTGAACCAGTTTTGGAAAATGTAGTTGAATGGATAACAGATGCTGCAAATTGGTTTAGTAATTTAGATGATGAAGCACAAAAAAATATAGTTACTATAGCAGGAGTTGCAGCTGCAGCTGGACCATTACTTATGGCATTAGGACAAGTTTTAATTGTAGGTGGTAATGCAGTAAATTTATTTGGAGCATTAAAAATAGGCACTTCAAATAATATAAAAATGTTTGGGTTATTAAAAAATGCTATTTCTCTTGTATCAGGACCTGCAGGTTTAGTCGCTTTAGTTGGTATGTTAATAGCTGTAATGGCTAAATTAGGAGATAATGAAGAAAAACTATCTGATTTACAAGAAAAATGGGGTGTATTTGGTCAAGTAATAGGCATGGTTTGTGAGACTATGACTGGAACGGTAGAATTATCTATTGGTAATATAGGTATATTAATATCAACTCTTGGAAAAACAATTATGGCCATATTTACAGGTGACTTTAAATCTATAGATGATATTTGGTCAGAAGGATGGGCTAAAATTGAAAATAATACAGCTATAGCAATGTCTAATATAAGAAATGAAAGTACAAATGGAATTGCTTTAATGCGAGATATGACTGAAATTGAATTAAACAATGTTGTTGGAACATTTGATATTGCCTTGAAAAAATTACCTGAACTTACGGCAGATAATGCAGGAGAAATGTCTGATATATTTGTTAATAGAATGCAAGGGTTAGATACTAAAACACTTTCAATACTTCGTGGTACATCAGATACTATGGCGGTACTTTTTGATGGTATCTATGAAAATATGAGTAAGGAAGATGCTAAAAATAAATTTACTGCAAACCTTGAAAGCATGGCTAAAAGTGGTGAATTCACATCTGATAAAATAACTCAAGATATTTCAGAAGCTATGAGTTTAATAGATAAAAATGTGATGGATGGTTCTGAAAGAGTTAAATTATCGGCTCAAAGCATGTTTGATGGAATAGCAAGTATTTCTCAATTTGGTATGGATTCAGCAGTTAGTAATATAGTTAGCTCTATAAATAATATGAGCGATGAGACTATCAAAAGTTTATCAGCTATGGGTGGACATTGGGATACTTTGTTTGGAGGAATTGCATTAACTGGAAAAGATTCCGTAATGGATATGGAACATGATATAAAAGGTAGACTTCAAGAATTAGCTGAAACAAGTCCTCAATTTATATCTGAAATGAAAACTCAAATGGATACATATTTTGGTCAAATAAACGAAAGTGGATCTAGCAATGTAGAAAGTTTAAACAAAAATATAGAAAATGAGTTAAACCAAGCTGAACAAAGTATGGATGTTCATACTAAAAATGGTGCTAAGAGTGTTGATGTAAATACTAAGGAAGCAGCTAATAAAGCAGATATAAATACTAAAGATTTATCAAATAAAATTGATACTAATACAAAAAATGCTAATACTAAAGCTAAAACTAATATGGATAATGCAGCTAAAGATGTTGCTAAGGCAACTTCTAATATGGCTACAGAGGCTAAAAAAGGTACAGGAGAAGTAGCAAAAAATACTGATACAGATATGCAAAAAGCTAATAAGGCAGTGCAACAATCAGCAACAGATATGTACAATGGTTCTAAGCAATCATACTCTAAAATGGCGGATGTTGCTAAAGCTGAAGGAACTAGAATGTACAATGGTGTTTCAACATCTGCTCAAAAGATGGCTACTAATGCTAAAAATGCAGCTACTGACATGTATAAAGGAGTTACAACTAGTACTCGTAAAATGGCTGATGCGGCAATTGCAGACTGGAATAGAGTTAGAAATACTTACTCTAAACCGATTACAGGAACTGTTACTAAGACAACAGTTAATAAAAGTATTTCTGCACAGTCTAAAGTTAGAAGTATTCCTACTAATAATGATATACCTACAATAGCTAGCTTAGAGCCAACATACCAATTAAGAACACCAGATATTAGTGATTTTGCTATATCAAGTAGATATTATAATTCAAGTTATTCTGAGAGAGTATCTATAACTAAAGCTAAACATAATGATTCAAATAAAGATAATATTTCTAAAACAAATGAATTATTAAATCAACTTATCTCACTAATGAAAAATAATAATCTTAATAATGAGGATATTATAATTCAGGTAAATCTTGAAGGAGAAAAAGTAGTGGATTATGTTAGCAAAAAAATGGCTAGAAATGTTAGAAAAAGGATGTAATTAAATGTTAGTAAACAATAAAAATATAGATATATTTAAATGCAGATGTATAAAATTCACACCAAATTCTTCTACATATAAAAATAATTCTATAGTATATACATGCAATAATATAAATCCTTTTAAAGGGATGAATGTTGAAGAATTAAGAACAGTAGAAACTATATTTATTTTTTATGGGAGTAAAGAAAATATACAGAAGAATATTAGTAGATTTATAGAAGAAATAAAATACTCTATAGTTAATATAGGTAGTTTTTATTATGAAATAAATATAAAAACTACATCCGAACCTACTGTATTAACTAATAACTCGTGTAAATTAAACTTAACTTTTGATTTATTTAATATGTATGAATCAGAAAAAAGTATAACTATAAATACAAGTAAAACAATTACTATAAATAGTCCTAAACCTTGTTATGCTAATTTAGAAATATTAGCTAATACAAATGTAATATCTGCAGTTATTTCTATAAACGATACAAATATTACTGTAAATAATATAAAAGGTAATGAAACGATATATATTGGATCTGGTAAGGTATTAGCAGATGGAAAATCAAAAATAGAAGATGTTGATATATGGGAATTTCCTATATTAAAACCAGGATCTAATACAATTAAAGTAAATAGAGAAGATGTAAATGTAAATGTTAAATACAATGAAAGATGGTAGGACCTATGGGGTTCTTTTTTTATGTTTAAAAAGTAAAGTGATTTTGTTTGACAAAAGAGTTTTACTTTATTCAATTAAGTTTGAAAGGATGATGATTATGTTAAAGATAAATACAACTATAAATTTAAATGGAACAAGCGAAATTAATGGACAAGTAGTAGCATATATGAGTGCGAGCATAAGCACAGATGGTCAAAGTGCAAATATAAACAAAAGTATAGCTAATCAAGACTTATACAATGCTAATAAAGCATCAATTAGAGCTGATTTTGCAAAGTTTGAAGATGAAGTATATAAGGTTGAGGATTCAATAAATAGTGAAATATCAGTCATCTTAGATGGTAAATTAACAACAAAATCAATAAAAAAGGATGGTAAATAATTATGAAATTAACAAATAGAAAAATAGTAAATGATGCAAATTTATTAGGGAATTTAACACATAAGCAATTACCTATCAAAGTTTCTTATGCTATAGCAAAGAATATCTCTAAGATAGAAAAAGAATTAGAAATATATAATAAAGAAAGACAAAAATTAATAGATAAATATTGTCTAAAAGATGAAGAAGGTAACTTAATTGATGAAAACAATCAATTTAAAATAGCTGATGGAAACTTAGAATCTTGGAATAAAGATATGAATGAGTTATTAGACATAGAAATTGATATAAATATACATAAGTTTAGTAAAGATGATTTATTTAATAGTAACTGTAATATAACTCCTGCAGAACTTATGCTAATAGACTATATGATAGAAGAATAATGAAAAAGGAGTAAGAGCATGTTGAAATTATATAACAAAGAGCATGTTGCAATAGATACTCTTACAGATACTAAAGATTTAAAAATAGAATATGTACTTAGTGGAGAGGACTTACTTGAGTTCTCTCTTTCTATTTCTGATGAAAAAATAAACTTACTTGAAGAAGAAGGATATATAAGAACTAAAGATAATGAGTATGTTATTAAAGCAATAGATCCTAGTGATAATTTTAAAAGATTTAGTTGTAATATAAATGTCGAGGCTTTAGTTGGAAAAGCTATAGCGAGTTTTGATACAAGTAACAATAATGTAAATGACACTATAAGATTAGCTATAGCTGGAACAGGTTGGATATTAGCAGATAATAATATAACTAAAAGAAGAACAGTAAGACTTACTAATACAAATGCTTTAGAAGTACTAAGAGAAGTTAGAAAAGTATTTAGAGTCGATATTAGGTATGATGCAATAAATAAAATTATATATGTATATGAACAGTTTGGAGAAGATAGAGGCGTTTATTTTAGTGATGAATTAAACCTAAAATCTTTTAGCATACCTTCTGATACATATGATTATGTAACTAGATTATATCCTAAAGGGAAAGATGGTCTTACTATAGCAAGTATAAATAATGGCAAAGAATATATTGAAAACTTCCAGTACTCAAATAAAGTTTTAGAGCTTATTTGGGAAGATAATAGATATACAGATGTAAATAGTCTTAAGGAAGATGCCGAGGTTAAATTAGATGAATTATCAAAGCCTAAAAGGACCTATCAAGCAAGTATATCGGATTTAGCTAAGCAAAGTGAAGAATATAATTTTTTAGATTTCTTTTTAGGTGATACTATAACTCTTTTATCTAAACAAGAAAAATTTAGAGATAAACAAAGAATAGTCAAATATATTCAATATCCTGATGATCCTTCGCAAAATAGTTGTGAGTTAGGAAACACTACATTAACATTTGAAGAATTACAAAAAGAAAATGAAGCTAAGAACAATACGATAGATGCAATCACTAGTGATAATGGAACTATAGATGGTTCAAAAGTAGAAAATTTACCAGCCGAGAATATTACTAACTTGGATGTAGAAGTAGCTAAAATAGTTAATTTAGAAGCAATAAGTATAAAAGTAAATAAATTAGAAGCAGCTAATGTTACTATCACTGGCAAATTAAATGCTATAGAAGGGGAGTTTGGTACATTAAAAGCAAATATAGCCACAATAGATAAGATTACAGTAACTCATACGGCACAAATAAATAATTTAGAAGCAAAGAAGGCTAGTATAGTTCAATTAGAAGCAGTTTTTGCAACTATAGGAACAGTAGAGGCAGAAGTTGCTAAGATACAAACACTTGTAAATGGGAATTTGACATCTGAAAATATTCACTCTTTACACTTAACAAGTGCTTCTGTAACAGTTGAAAATGGATTTATTAAAAATGCAATGATAGAGAATTTAGATGTATCTAAAGTTAATGCTGGAGATATATCAACTAATAAATTTAGAATCAAGTCAGATGATGGTGGAATAGAAATTGTAGGAGCAACTCAACAGTTCAAGGATAAGAATAATAAAGTAAGAGTTCAAATAGGAAGAGATAAAAATAATAATTTTACTTTTTCTTTATTCGATGAAACAGGCGTAGGAGTATTAATAGATCATACAGGAATTAAAAAAGGAGCTATAGCTAATGATTTAATTGTTAGTGATATGATAGCGAGTGATTCAGTAGGAGAAAAACAAATTAATTATAGTTCTTTTGTTACAGGGTTTAATAAAGATGCTAACACTAATACTATTAAGTCTACTAAGATAATGCTTAATAATCAGAATCAAACTTTAGATATTGCATTTAATAGCATTAAAACTCAGGTTGATACAACTAAAGCATTAACAGAATCGCATTCTACTACTATAGGCATTATGCAAGGTCAAATAAGTACTGCTATTAACAATACTCAAATAGTAAAAGATGGTCAAACTATATTACTTAAAGATGATTATAATAGAACGGTTCAAACTATAGATAGTATGAAGAATACAATAAGTAGTCATACAAGCCAAATAAGTGGTTTAAATTCTACAGTTAGCACGCAAGGAAGTAGTATAAATCAGTTAAAAAGTCAGATAGCACTTAAAGTAGAGCAAACAGATATTACAACCGCTGTTAATAATATGCATATAGGTACTAGAAATTATATTTTAAAATCTTCGGACCAATATAAAACAGTAACTTTTAGTGGATGGCAATCAGATATAAGCTCTAGGACATTAGCTAGTATGGGATTAAAAGCTGGAGATATTGTTACATTTAGATTTTATGTTAAAACAGGATCAAACGAAATACTTGCAATGCTTAAGTTTGGAGCAGACAACGGCTCTTATACTGAAATTAGTAGTATATCATCACTAAACTTAGCCGGAATTAATACAGTACTTGCTAATAATGAAGGATATGTAACTATAACTTGTGAAATACCTTCTGTAAGTCTTGCAACTGGTAATACAACTACAAACCCTATAGGACAACCTATTACTAATGTAACATTTAGAATAAGACATAGAACAAATACTTTAACAAGTACAGTTCAATATAAAGAGGCAAAATTTGAAAAAGGTAATAAGGTAACAGATTGGACACCTGCTCCAGAGGATGTTGATTCAAGTATATCTTCAATAGATAGTAAAATAACTACTACAAATAATAAAGTTTCGTCTATAGAAACTAATTTATCTAGTATAACAAGTAGAGTATCTAATGTAGAGAATACAACAGCTACTATAAATGGAAATGTAACTAATTTACAAACTAGAATGAATACTGCAGAGCAAAAAATAACAGCAACTGCCATAACAAACACTATTTCAGAGCAAATTAATAATGGTCATATATTAGTAAATACGTCATCTACAAAACTGGATAAGTATGGATTTCATTTTATTAAAAATAATCAAAAACTATCTTCTCTTAAAAATGGTGGTCTTTATGGTTATAATTCAAATAATGGAAAATTTTTAGGTTCTATGCAGCCTATTTTGCCTACAAGTAACTCATATTCTAGTTTTGGATTTTTAGCAAATGGAAACTGTGATATGTTCCAAATTGCATATGCTCCTTCATGGGTAAATGATACAGAAAATATAGCTGGAGCAGGATTAACAAGTGTATTTAATATAAATTTTGTAGATAAATCAAGTGCAGGAATTACAAAAGGGGCATATTTGTATACCAATTTAAATCTAACTGGATATTTAGCTATGAATGGTAACAATATAATAGGTGCAAATGCAATAGGTGCATCTGAGTTCCAATGTAATAAATTTTACTCTACAAATGGTGGTAAACCAATTTTGATGGAATACTTAGGAAGCGAATTAAAGATATATCCAACAGTTATAACGGGTAAAATGTATCCTAGTTATAATAATGGTTTAGATTTAGGACAATCTACTCATAGATACAGAACTGTATACTCAGTAAATTCTTTAAATACTTCTGATAGATCATATAAAGAGAATATAGAGTATTTAAATTCAAATATTGGAATATCAAAGTTAAATGAAGATATAACTCTTTTAGATATGCACGAATTTATTAAAAATGATTTACATCTAGCTAAATATAATTATATTGATCAAAAGCATAAAGAATTTGGATTTATAGCAGACGATATAGTATGTACAAAAGTTGGAAGTAAGTTAATCATAGGTAAAAAAGGCGAGTATTCATATAGTGTAGGTAGTTATATAAGTGTAATAGTTGGTGCTTTAAAAACTGAAATTAATATTAGAGATAATCAAATAAAAATATTAGAAGAAAGAATCTCAAAACTTGAAAATTTAGTAAAAATATAATTATGAAAGAGCTGTATTAAAAATAAATTAATACAGCTTTTTTAGTACAAAATTATAAAAAGATTGGAGATAAATATATGAATAATTTAGAGCAAATACAAAATGAAAATATAGATGTATTAACTGTAGATAGTAGAGAAGTAGCTGAAATGATGAATGTTGACCATAGTGACTTATTAAAAAAGATAGATAAAACTAATGCTATAAAACAAATGAAATTATTTTAATCACTCTTTTTATTTTTTAGAGTGATTTTTTTATATTCAAATTTTAAGGAGGTTAGTTATGATTAAAAAAATTAATTACTATAGTGAAGATGAGAGAAATAGTATTTTAGAAGAAAATAAAGATATGTATTTAATAGAACATGCTGAATTATATAATGAAAAATATTTAATTTTTTCAGATTCGCCTCCTATTGAAGTATTACAAAAAGAACAAGGTGAAAAAATATCCATTTTACAAGCTGAAAATTCGGCTCTATTAGAAAGTCAGAAAGTCCAAAATAGAACTATAGTTGAAAATGATATGCGTATGATGGATTTAGAATGGGCATTAGAGGACTTAATAACAAGTATAAATCCAACAGCCAAAATAAATTTAATGGAGGTATTTAGTATGTTCGGAAGAAGTGCAACTTACTTTAATCAATTAAAGCAAATAATAGAAATGGAAAATTATGATAGTAAAGAAGATATGGAGAGAATATTAAATAAATATGCAACAGGATCTAGACCAAGAATAACTCAAGAAGAGTATGATCAGTTATTCGATTTATTATATCCGCCAGTATATGATATACCAACTACAATTCCAGAAGTATAGATTATAGGACCAGGAGAGGTTCTTTTTTTATTGCAGGAAAGAAACATTTTAGAAGCTAAAAATAAGAGATTAGAGGATGGGCTACAGGCAGTTTTAAGAGCAGATATTCAGTCTCTTGCATATGCCCTATACCCAGAAGACTTTACAGATATAAATAATATAACATTGGAACTTTAAGAGTTCTTTTTTTATACAAAATTAGGTTTACTTTTTGTATATTATTTGATTTTTTAATTATGAGATAAGAGGAGGATTATATGAATATTTATAATGAAAAAATTAACTATATCATATCTTTATTAGGAACAGTGTTTGTGTGGCTGTTTGGAGCATGGGATATACCTTTAATGACATTAGTTACCGTAATGTTTATTGATTATATTACTGGAATAACTAGAGCATATTTTTATAAACAATTAAGCAGTGAATATGGATTTAGAGGTATTTATAAAAAAGTAACTATATTTTACATAATGATATTAGCTGTACTAATAGATCGATTAATTGGACATGGCTTTATATTTAGAAGCTTAGTTTGTTTTTGGTACACAGCTAATGAAGGCGCTAGTATTTTAGAGAATGCAGCATCTATAGGTCTCCCTATTCCACAGCAATTAGTTGATGCATTAGTTCAACTTAAGCAAGGAAATAAAAAATATAATAATAAAAGCGAGGTAAATTAATATGAGTTTAATAAAACAAGATTTAGTAAAAAGTAGCAAGTATAATATAAAATGTCCATATAGTATGAATCCAATTGGAATATCTATACATAATACATATAACAATGCTAGTGCTAAAAATGAGATTTCTTATATGAAATCTAATAATAATAAAGTAAGTTTTCATATAGCAGTTGATGATGTAGAAGCTATACAAGGATTACCACTTGATAGAAACTCTTGGAGTTGTGGAGATGGAAGTGGTCAAGGTAATAGAAATCATATATCTATAGAAATTTGTTATTCTAAAGATGGCGGAACTAAGTTTATTGCTGCTGAAAAAAGAGCAGCTAAAGTAGTCGCTGAACTTCTTAGAAAATATGGTTGGGGAATTAATAGAGTTAAGGCTCACAGAGATTTTGCTAATAAGAACTGTCCTCATAGAACTAATATGAATGAATTTAAGAAGCTAATCGAAAAAGAATTAAAAGGAGCACCTACATCTAATTCTTCAATTAAATATAAAAATGGAGATTATAATAGAAAAGCTAGAACAACAGCAAATTTAAATATAAGAAATGAAAGAAGTACATCTAGTAAAATAATTAAAACAATACCAAAAGGTACTGTATTAGAAGTCAACTACTGCTTAAATAATTGGTTCTCTACGTATGATTATAAGTATAATAATAAACCATGTTATGTATCTGCAGACTATATAGAGCTTATATAGTTAGGCTATTAAATTTTATGATATTGAAGAAATATGAGATTATTCGGAAAAAAATGTAAAAAAATGTCTAAAGATGGTTTACAATACAATAAAAAACTCCTTTTTGATTTTTAAAATCGAAAAGGAGTTTTTTATGAGATATATTTATTTGTTAGTAGAAGAATTTAAAAAGGGAGATAAAAATAAATTCTTAGATATACTACTTAAATTTGATCCATTACTTAATAAGTTACAAAGAAATAGCTGTTATGAGGATATGAAAAATGAGCTAACATTATTTTTATTTATTTTATTAGATAAGATTCCTATAGAATTAGTTAATTTAAAAAGTGATAGATATATAATTTCATATATAGCTAAGTCTATTAAGTATCAATATATACATATAAATAAAATTCATCAAAATAAAAATAATAATACTTTATATTTAAATGAAGATGTATTTAATATTGGATATACAGAAGATTTAAGTAATATCATTCTTAATGATATTATTAAAAGCTTAACTATTAAAGAACAAAATGTAATCAAGAATATATATTTAAATAATAAATCTGAATCAGAAGTAGGACGAAAGCTTGGCGTATCAAGACAGGCTATTCATAAAACCCATGTAAGAGCTTTAAATAAAATAAAAAAAATATATCTTAAATAATTTAAAAATTATTTTACTCAAAGGTTTACATTTTGCATAAAAAATCATTTGTATTTAATGTGAGTCGTAAATAATATTGGCTTATAAATAAAATTTTCAAAGGAGAAATTAATTTATGAAAGAAAAAGAATTAATATTAGAAAAGACTGATATCGAGGCTCGTGTATCTTATACAAGAGTACTAAAATTAACAAGTCCACAAATGTATGGTGAGGATGTCAAAGCTGTTCAAAGAAGATTAAACGAATTAAAGTATAGTGCAGGAACAGTAGATGGATACTATGGTCCAACAGGAGTCGCTGCAGTTAAAGATTTCCAAGGAGTTAATGGTTTAGCAGTAGATGGATCAGTTGGTCCTGCTACTTGGAATAAATTATTTAGCTCAACTGCTAAACCTAAACCTTCTAGTTCAGGAGCTGGATATACAAGAGTACTAAAATTAACAAGTCCACAAATGTATGGTGAAGACGTTAAATCTGTTCAAAAGAAACTTATATCTCTTTGGTATAGTTTAGACTCTGCAGATGGATATTTTGGTCCTGCTACACAAAGAGAAGTAAAAAAATTCCAACAAGCATCTGGATTAACTGTAGATGGAATGGTAGGACCTGCTACTTGGAAAAAACTTATAGAAGGATCAAATTTAAAAAATATTACAGATAAATTATTATCTCTTTTTGTAAAATATGAACATAAATATAAAGAACAATATAGTAAACTTTCTACTCCGGCTCAATTATATGTATTTTATAATTTAGTTAGAAATAATGGAGAATTAGATTTAAAAAATCAAGGATGGAGTAGTAAAACAAATTATATATTTGATAATAAAGTTGTAAGAGGAGATTCTCCAGGCAACATACTTTATGGATATGTTGGTAAATGTTTTAAATATACAGATGAATTACTACAAAGGGCTGCTGGATATGCTCAAGCACAAGCCGGTACAAATAAGCCTGAGTGGGGTAAATGGAATGGATCTTATCCTTATGGAGATGACCCTAAAGATCAAGAAAGTATTAAAATAGGAATGAATTTCTATAGAAGAGTTCATTCTTAGATAAAAAGCAAGGTTATTAATTAACCTTGCTTTTTATATTCAATATTAATATTTTTATATAAAGTTTTATTTATTATAATGTCAGAATCACCATCTTCTTTATATTCAATTAATAAAGTATTATAACTTTTCCATTTTACATTTATAAAATCTGATCTATTCTGTAAGTATACGATATTAGACTCATATGCATTTTTTTTATTATTTTTAACAATCGCAACTCTAATGTTATT
>OGWS01000703.1_pt1 | contig 32300 bp, 29 predicted proteins | sample 1576111 | NCBI WGS metagenome assembly OGWS01 (sample SAMEA3541534, study PRJEB24748) | human gut metagenome | biome: human gut; feature: human-associated habitat; material: faeces | place: China | collected 2012
CCACAAATATATTTTTTTAAATTTCGTCAGTTTTTACAATGGTCTGAACAGTAACGCTATGGGCAGGCTCTCATATACTTCATCAGCATAAATATATACATCACACCTTCCTCTGTGATAGAATGTAAAAAACGGAGGAAAATACTATGTCAAAACGTTCAGATGAAATCAGAAACAAGTACATACAGAATCCACCTGAAGGCATGACTGCTGATGACATCCGCCACATGAGTGAGGATGATTTGCTTGATATGGATTACTTCTTAAATGAAGACGATGAGTTTGGTGAAGACTTTCCTGGAGCTGAAGGCTTCTATATCTTCTAAAACCTATCGTTTACTTGTCGTGCCCGCTAAATTGCGGGCCCTTTTCATATCTAGCTATCCCAAAGTTAGAACTTTCCTATAAATTAAAAAAGACGAAAAATAAACGATACAGATTTCTCTGTATCGTCCATTTTTCTTTTTTGATTAAATCAATGTAAAATCAAGCCGAGGCAGACTCCTGTCAAAATGATTTTTGCAGTTCTTTTCAAATCAGGTATCTCCTTCCTGCTATCTTTATACCAGATGGTACATGTAAACCGTTTATTCACTCAACGACATCCGATACAGGAATGCGGCTATTTCCGCTCTTGTACAGGCAGCATCCGGATTGAATCGTCCTTTGCTATTCGCTTGTGCGATACCCTTCTCTTTGGCCCACGCCACTGCCTGTGCGTAGTATTCATCAGAAGAAACATCTTTAAAAGCTGTCTCTTGCTCTGCTGCCGGTTTTCCTTGCGCACGCCATAGCATTGTGATCGCCTCGGCTCTCGTTATCGCAGCATTTGGTCTGCTGCCATCCGAAATTCCCTGGTTTTTAGCCCATGCACGTGCTTTGCTGTACCACTTCTTTCCACCTGTCAGATCTACGTCTTCCCATCGTGCGAGAATCGTCCATAGCCGTGCCCGGGTAATTTTTGCTTCCGGTGCAAAAGCCGTACTGCTCTTTCCATTCATCAGCCCGCGTGCACTTACAAAATCAATGGAATCCTTCGCCCAATGTTTTTTTGTATCCTTAAAGTTTTTCGCCTTATCTACGAGCTTCACTGTAGTGTCTTCGTCCACGATCAGCTGAACTCCATCTTTTGCAGCCACTGATTTCTTCACAATTTTCTCAGTGCCATCGGCATTGACAAGCACTGCGACTGTACCTACGGTCATATTTTTTACCGGAATCTTCACTTTCGTTTTCCCTGCACCCTCCGGTAGATTGATGGTCACAGTGGATGCAGCTTTTATATTTTTACCTGCCTTTACTTCAACCGGAAGTTTAACTGCTTCACCTGATTTTTCAGCATTTGCGATCGCCTTTTCACTAAGCTGCACTTCTGCTGTGATCATTCCTTTTTTACCGTTCACTATGGCAACAGTCGTTCCATCCGAATCCTTGATGTCCGGCGTAGTTGTTGCAGATGCATTTCCGTTAGCTGCGCCGCCTCCCGCGGTGGCACCTCCTGCTGCTGCACCGCCTCCTGACGAGGATCCGCCCCCTGCTGAAGATCCGCCTCCTGCTGAAGATCCGCCTCCTGCCGTGGAACCGCCTCCTGACGATGATCCACCTCCTGACGTTGTTCCTCCGCTGACATCCGCTTTTTTCGTTACGGTTACGGTAACACGATTACTGTCGGCCGCAAGATATTTCTCATTATCACCGGAATAATGAGCAGTAAATGTATAAGTACCAGCTTGATCGAGCCGGATCGTCTGAGCCTCCCCTGTGCCGGATATCGGCAGCGAAGGATCTGCCGTGTAAGTTACTCCGCTTAAATCCACACCAAATCCTGAGGTTTCGCTGACACTTAACATGACCTGTTCTCCTTCGGTCACTGTATCCGGGCTTGTCGCCAGCAGAATGACCGGAGCTTTCTTAACATTCGGTGACGGTGCGATATATTCACTCCATCTTGCATACAACACCGTATTGCTGCTATATACTCTTGTCAAATCAACTTTCTCACCACCTGTCGTATACCATCCGTCAAACACATATCCTTCACGGGCCGGTGCCGGAAGATCACCGAGTTTTCCATTGATTCCGGTCGTTTTTGTTGTATTTTCTCTTCCGTCATTATAACAAAAAGTAACTGTATAACTCTTTGCAGGCTCCGGTGCCGGCAAGATATCCTGACCTTTGTTTGGAAGCGTTCCTTCGTAAGCAAGAACAGTTCCCTGCTCATCCCTCACTGCATATCCGACCGTGTCACCGGTTCGCAGATCTGCATTGGACGGGATGGTATATAAGAGGGAACAATTTTTCAAACCGGAATTAAAATCGCTTCCATGATATTCCAACGTTCCCTTCGGGCGGAAATTGCCCTTTTCCGTCCAAAGCGGAATCTTGAACGTTTCTGACGCTGCTACAGGCTGACCATCAGCAGTAGCAATGGTTCCGTCAGCATGGTTTACCCATACCTGTAATGTCACCTGACTGAGCTTTGTATCGGAAAGGTTCTGCACGATTGTACGCAGCTCAATCTTCTGCCCCTTCATCTCTGTCGGTTGGAAAGTAATTTTATCTGCCCCTGTCAAAAGGCGTGTCTTTTTGTCTGCGTCAAATTTTGTATAACCCCAACCGGTTGCATCACTAAAATCTGAAAGCTTCGTATATGCATCTGTGCGCTTTGTCACTTCCGGTTCTGCCACATACAGATCCGGACCCTCTGTGACCAGCTGGCGCATCCGCTTATTTCCCTGCAGCTTACATACCTCGCAGAAACCATTCCAGGTCTGGCGCATCATACATTCACGGCTGGAATTATAAATCTTATCCGTATCATAATCTGTATGAGGAACACTGTATGTCTTCCGGAAGCCAAGCAGCTGTCTCCATTTTACCTGTTCAGGATCACTGATCCCCGTTCTGTTTAGCGAAGTTTTTTCAGACGCTTCTCCCATAAAAGATCCGCTGTTGTACTCGTCTCCAAGCCATAACAGACCATGACCAAGCTCATGCGTAAGCGTTTCGACTGCACGCTGGCTGTATGCAGGGCTGACAATATAATGGAATCCGTAATCAAGATCGTTGAATGCCCCGCCAAAATCATTTGCAGAATTGACCAGAAGTACGAACTGGCTGATGTAGTCATGTACATATTTATACTTTTCAAAATCCCAATCTACATTCGGATCTGCCTGCTGCGGAATATGGGCATCATGCACTTTCTCGATAAACGCCGGTCCGATACACCGTTCAAAAATATGGTTCTTCCACTGACTTCCATTCACGGATATATTCTTTCCCCATACATCGAAAAATGTACTGTCATATCCATCAATGGCACTGTACGTTTTATCCGATGCCGTACATAATGCATATACATTGAAGCGATCCTTGTACGTCTTATATGGCTCATACTGCATCGCGCCTTCCCATAACCGTTTGGCAGCTGCAACAAATTTTTGCTGCTCGCCTTTTGTGTAACCTTCACCGCAGATGACGACAACCATATTCTCATTATCGCTGCGCGTCTTCTGGATGACCTGGATAGGTATCGTGGCAGATTCGTATTTCTTGCTCTTGGAATAATTCGGTCCAAGATATAACTGTATACTCTTGTCAAGCGAAACATCCCACTCCTGCCCCGGTGTTGGTCCATCTCCGGAAACTGTAAAGTTCTCCTCCGGTTTATTTACGGCTGCACCGCGGTAAGGGGAATCAGCTGTACCGTCTCCACCAGTCACCTGATAATATTGCGTATCAAGATAAAACGCCGGACGGACACCATAAAAGCCTAAATACGGAGCGTTTCTGTCTATTCTTCCATCCGTCTCCACATAGCGCATATCGTGGTTGCAATCCGTCACCGGAGTCCGCAGCCAGTAAGGCCACCTCACGCCACCCTTATAAGCAATATGATAACTGTCTCCAAGCTGGCTGTTATTTTGATAGACTTTGTTTATCTGCTTTACATCCATTAAGAATACTTTATCCGTAACGTTCTCATAATAGGCCTGATCAAATCCGTTAGCGGCTGCTTCTATATTTGTGTCATAAGGCAGATCTGCCCCCTGGCCTTCGATCATTCCCGCATTATATTCCGGATGGGATACGATCGAACGCTGGGTTACCGTTTTAATCGCTGCGATCTCGTCCTCCTTAAAGCCGTTTAAAAAGCCTGCTGCCTGGTCATATGGATTCTCTCCTACAAAGCCACTCTTTGGAGGGTTTCCGCAAAGCCATTCTACCTTCCCGGCTTCCGCCTTGGAATTCAGCCAGGAACGCATATTGCTGTCACGCCATTGATTTGAGCCATATGTCCCACGCTTTAGGTTACGGCTGTGCGAACGCGTAGCGCTGTTTTCACTTGTTTTGGCATCATAAGCCATCGTTGCCAGCACCTGATCGGAGAGCATGAGCGGTCCCATCTCATCAACATCGACGCAGCGCCATAAGATTGGCTGCCCGTTATAGTTTCCCAGCCTGATATAGTCTCCGATGCTAATATTGCTTGTGCCAACACTGCTCGTCTCCTCTGCAGCTGCCTGTGTACTTGAAAATGGCAGCACCGACAATACCATACAAATACATAAAACAAGTGCTGTAAGCTGTTTTTTCATAAGTAGTATCCTCCCTTTCATCTGTTATGTATTCCCGTAAATAAATTTCCGCCGACTCTATAAAGCATTCTCTACCTTATCCCATGTGTGGGTCAGTTCAAATTGTGCCTGTGTCAAGTAAAAATAAGTCTATTTCACGGCAGCCTTCGCACCCTGATCCTGCACCGGATCATCCCAGGTCACATCAATATAGCGGTAGCTGCTTCCGTCTTTCACATAATTCCACGCATGTGATCCGCCACCGGCTTCACCCGGAACGGCGATCGAACAGATGCCGGCTTTTGCGGCAAGCAGGTTAAAAACACCTGCATAGCCCTGACATACCGCCTTTTTCTCAATCAGACAACCATATGCGGTATAGGCATCATCATATCCGTATCTGCGCGCGTTCTCATCGTAGACACAGTTTTTCACGAGATAATTGTGGATCGCACGCAGCTTCTGTTTGCGCGTCATTCCGTCCCTGATAATCCGGGGAATAATCGCGTTCGCCTTTGCATTCGCCTGTTTTATTTTACCCGTGATCTGCGCCGCACTCAGGTCATTACCTGCCCGGTAATCAAATGTTCCATCGGTACTCTTCCAGATGACCAGACTATAATTGTACTCCGGATGATGCTGCAATGCGAGTACAAATGTCTCGTAATACACCGCTCCGTCCGCACAATAGCTAGTGCTGTAATCACGCTTTTTCATCGCCTTAAGCACATGCTTATAGGCATCTTTTTCGGACTTGACGACTGTGATCTTTTTCGTAAACCGAAAAGATATGTCAAAGTTCCCTTTTTATTATACAGGAAGTCTCCTATAATGTCAAGCCCTAAATCACTGATTTTTCAGGCTTTTCTTTAAATATTTACCTCATAAAACAGAGCCACAAGTGTATGACAGTCATTGTATCTTGTACTGAATAGTTAGAAGAGGGTGCAGTTTATAAAGCGTCCCTTTGTTTTGCTTTATAAAGGCTATAAATCCTCTGTTAACTATGATGGTGAACCTTCCGTGTCTAATGGTATCGTGTACCAACTTCCTTCGTCCCACCTGCTCATACACCGAGTGCCCGCTAAGCTTTCTAACAGGGTCATTGCCCTACGGAGTGAACTACTGCAGGCTACAGCTCTTGTTTATATTTTGATTTTACTGACCTGCCCTTTCCGCAGGGTACGGATATTCCGTGGACGCTTCCCTTGTTTCGTTACCTGCTGGTCATTGTGCTGATGCAGTGCTTGTTGCACTCCATCGTTATCGGGTTTCTTTCCAGAACCCTGCCCGATTTCGGAATCATCCGCAACCCGGCAAGGCTCTGGAATAAATAATGCTGTCGATTGTCTTATGCTGCAATCGCTTCCTTCTTTTCCGGCCGCCTGATGTCCATCAGCATCTTCTTCGGATCATAGACCGTTCCCTTCTTCAGAATCGTATAAACGATTCTCAAAAGCTTGCAGGCTATCACAATCAGTGACTGCATCTTTTTCAGCGGATTGTCAGGGCGTGTCGTGTAGTACACATGGAGTTCTTTAACTTCCTCCGCATGAGCCACTGCTGACTTTGCCGCCTGGAATAACCAGTATCTGAGTCGTTTGCGTCCTCTGTGACTGATTTTGGTCTCTCCCTTATGCTTTCCTGAGCTACATGCTACAAGACCTAATCCGCTTAATTTTTGTATTTCCTTAACATCATCAAATCTCGAAATGTCTCCCATCTCTGCAAGAATTCCGGAAAGAATATTTATTGTGTCAGGCACCATTGTTTTCAAACTGCATAACATCATCCGGCGGATTCAGAGCATACAAAAGTCCATACGGCGAGCTGTATTCCCATTTCACTGGGATACTGACAAGCGCCGGGTGGACATCCTGCCAACATTCCAGTATTAAGAGAACATTCCCGGTTTCTATACAGCGGTTAAATACAGACATATCATAATATTTATTGTGTCAGGCACCATTGTTTTTTCATTCTCGGCATTGGAAGAACTTCTGCATATCTTCTGGTGAAAGAAGAACATTTCAGTTCCATTCCTCTGCCAGCAGGAAGTCACGAATATTGCGGTGTTTGATTCCATCTCGGCTCATATCCAGTTCGTCCATCGTTACAACGTATTTCGGGAAATTGTCACGAACACCGGCAAACGCCCCAAACTCACGCTGGATGGTTTCCTCCGAGGCAAGTAGATAGGAAACCTGAACATACAGCTTTTTCCCATGATCTTCACATACGAAGTCAATCTCCTTGTCAGAGACTTTCCCAACAGTCACAGAATAACCACGGCGCAGCAGCTCCATGTAGACAACATTTTCAAGGACAAGGTTAATGTCCTTCATGTTGCCACCGTACACGGCTTCCCGGACACCATGATCTGCAACATAGTATTTCTCGTTGACGGTCAGGATTTTCTTTCCCTGGAGGTCTTGGCGCTTCACCTGATAAAACAGGAATGCGTCCGTGCAGGCTTTGATGTAGTTCAGTACCGTTTCTGGTGAAACGGAGCGCCCTTCACTTTTCAGATACTTGGAAATGGCTGTGGAAGAAAAGGTAGTGCCGATGTTGGAAGTTATATAAGCAATAATTCTCTCCAGCATATCCACATCACGGATATTGTTTCGCTTGATAATATCTTTCAGCTCTACGGAGTTGAACAAGTCCCGCAAATACTGACGACTGGCGGCATCGTCGTAGCGAAGGTTGCTCAAATAGGGCATTCCTCCCAGCGTCAGATATTTTGTAAAGCATTGTCTTTCGTCTGCACCTTCGTAAACGGTGTGATACAGCTCCATAAACTCTCTGAATGAAAACGGGTAAATCACGAACTCCACATACCGTCCGGCAAGATAAGTGGCAAGCTCACCGGAAAGCAGCTTGGCGTTGGAACCGGTAATGTATATATCACAATCCAGCTCCACCCGGAAAGAGTTGATACATTTTTCCCAATCAGCCACCTCTTGGATTTCGTCGAAGAACAGATAAACCTTGCCGCTGATTTCTTTTGTTCTGCGAAGGATTTCATCATGCAATGCAACAGCCGTACAAAGGTGTGCATTGCTCATGTTCTCAAAATTCAGGGAAATAAACTGTTCTGGTTGGACCCCGTTTTGGGCAAGTTCCTCTTGGATCAGGTTCAGCATGACAGATTTTCCACTACGGCGAATCCCTGTCAGAACCTTTATCAGCTCATTTCCGATAAAAGGACGAATACGGCTCATATAAATTTCTCGTTTAATCATGTAGACCAGCCTCCCTTCTGAAACTGTCTATATGGTACCACGGCTATAACTGATTTTCAATACCGCAAATCCAGTTTTATCAGATATAATTGATAAAATACGAATTTCGACACAATCAGGCAGTTATACCGAGCGAAGTTTGGCTATGCGTTTTTATTGTGTCAGGCACCATTGTTTCATATTGAAATATAGTGTCTCTGTGCATGTTCTATATACCTCTGATTATATAATATTCAATTTATATAATCTCTCAAATGCTTTTTTATCAAAGTCTGCTTCTGTAATATATAGCTTTCTATCGCTATCAATGTCATTCTAACTCAATAGTCATATCAATTATACAATTAAAAGCAAAGATGCTGCTAACTGAATAACAACATCTTTGCTTGTTTAGAATGGGGATTATAAAATTTTAATGATAGTATACTGTGACATAAATATTTTTTAATGTTGCTGCTGCAACAGTTCCCGTTGAATACCTTGTAGATTCAAATTGAACATAATAATTTCCAACAGGGCTTAAATTATAATTGCCAAAATCTGCAAAAGTAAGAGAACTATTCCAACTTTTGCTGTCTGTATATCTGTCAAATGTGCCATCTCCATTATCCTCATCTTTAGCAACAAATAATTCGATGTTTCCACTACTTCCACTACTTTTTGTGGATGTAACCACTATTTTACTGATTGTGGAGCCTGACGGAACAGATGTGCTGCTGATTGTAAAAGAACCAAGAGCGGAAGTTGCCACTGTATCATTTGTTCCAAAAAAGGAATTTAACATTCCAACAGAATGTCGTGATGATCCAGAAGTTAATGCTGTCGGAGTTATTTCAAATGTCATTGTTTTCTCCGTCTCCGAATAATTTTCCTGAGTTTCTGCCGCAAAAGCTGTGACATTCATTGTAAAAAGCATGACAACACATACAATAATAGAAAAAAAACGTTTTCTCACAATGAATCTACCTCCATACTTTATGTAATCATCCCCATCTAAATATACTAAATTGAAAAATCAAATCTTCCACCGATTTTATTATCCTCTGGTTTGATAGAATTCCATTCAATATTTTTAATTTTATCCAAAAGTTCATCTTTTGAATTTGCTTGAACAGTAGCTTTTTTTACTTCAATTTGCTTTAATTGTTCCTTTTTCTTCGCCTCTTTCTTCTCCGCAGCTTTCTTTTCCTGAATTTTTTCAAGATATTCTTTCTGACTAGCTGATGTTTTTTCTAATTGAGCAAAGAATGTTGTAGTTCCATCACTATTAAAAGAAATACCAAACTTTGTTATTTTTGTATCAGTATCTGCACTGTTTTCTATTCCGTTTGTCTTACCAAATGCTCTTTCAAATCCAAACTGAGCATTGATTTCATCCGACATACGCAAAACACCTTCAATACTATGCATCTTTTCAGCATAATATTTGGGATCGGATGCCATCTTCTCCATTTCTTCCTTTGAGAAAATAACCGTAAACTCTTTATCACTTTGTGCTAAAATATCTTTAGCATTATCACCATTTTCAAAATCTGCAACCATAAAGTCCATATCTGTTCTTGAGCCACGCATATCTTTAAGCATTTTTTGTGCCTCTTTACTTAGATTTTTTTCGGCTATACTTTCTGTCACATTTTTCTTGACCTTATCATTTTCTGTTGTTTTCGCTGTTTCTTTTTTCTTATCTACTGTACCTGCCTTGTAGGTATTCTGATAACTTCCATAAACAGTACCCGTTGTATTCACATTCATTGACATATCCTTTGTCCTCCTTCTCTGAATCCGTTCTTTATTATTTATTGTTTCTAATATTATATATCGGCTTTATTCCGAAAACTATAATCCTCCCTGTTATTTTTATCCCATGATTATTGAAAATCTAAAATTTGAAATTCACTCTTAAATCAGATTATGCATTAAATATTATTGCTATTGACAAACCACCTAAATATGAATTAAAAGATACTTCTTGCTCAACAGAAAAAAGCAGCCTATTGCAAGTTTATTGTGTCAGGCACCAATTGTTCTGTCAGACTGGAAGTAAACATTTCACATTTTTTAAATGTGGCTGGTGGAATTTAGTCTGACACACCGAATTCCAGTAGCCTGTTTTTCATGCCATAAAAACAACAAAATTTCGATAAGCTAGCTTAATTATAACAGAAAGCAAGAGATTTTGTTAAAAAAACTCCTGCAAAATCAGCAAAATTTAAAAGCCGATGGAATTTACTCTTGCACTGGAATTTACTTTTTCAAGTCAGCTTTATGATTCATATTTATTGTGTCAGACACCATTGTTTTTTATGAAATGTAATCATATGCTATCCGTTCCGCGCCACCTTTAACATATATATTTCCACATTTGTGAAATCCAAATCGCTCAATTGCTGTCTGCATAGAAATATTATCTTTGTGCGTATCAATGCGAATATAGTCTATCTGTTTTATGCAATATTCAAAACATGCTCTGGCAATTCCTTTTACTATTCCATTAGATGCCAACCGATGAATCGTCCCATAGAGTTTGTCATCTGTCCATTTTCCATTTTTAATAACCTGATAAGTTGGTTCTTCTCCAATAATAAAAGAAAATGTTCCCACAATCATTCCATTATTTACAATTACATAGCTGTTTCCTGCATCTATATCCGTTTTTAGTATCTCCTCGCCAGGGTATCCATCTCCCCATTGTGTTTTATTTCCATGTGCAGCCATGTACTCCTTAGCAGTTGTAAAAATAGCCATAATCTGCTTAATATCTTCTCTTGTGCTTTTTCTAATTTCCATATTTCCTTTACTCATAATTCCCCTCTCTATGTTCCGGATTTAAAGTTGACATTTTCTCCATTTTAACAGCAATGCTGAATTTGTGATTACAAGCACTGAGCCGGCATTATGTACCAATGCACCTATGACCGGATCAAGAGTGCCTGTGATTGCCAGAATGATAGCTATGAAATTAAGTCCCATGGAAAATGACATATTAATCTTTATTGTAGTCATCATTCGCTTGGAAAGTGCCAGTAAATGTGGCAATTCCTTTACCTCATCATCCACCAGGGCAATGTCTGCCGCATCCACAGCAATATCACTTCCTACACCGCCCATAGCAATGCCGACATCAGCCGCCTTTAAGGCTGGTGCATCGTTGATTCCATCCCCGATCATACAGACAGCTTCCTGTCTGTTCTGATATTCATTTATGTATTTTAACTTATCCTCCGGCAGACAGTTTGCTTGAATTTCGGAAATACCAAGCTGTCTTGCAATGGAAGCAGCCGCTTTTTCATTATCACCGGTAAGAAGTACCGGCTGTACATTTAATGCTGTTAATGCCTTTATTGTGCCTGCACTTTCACTTCGTATTGTATCAGACAGCACAATACAACCGGTATAAATACCGTCTAAAGCCAGATAAATAACCGTACAGCCCTGATTAATATATTCTTCTGCCTGCGTTATCATTTTCGGTGAAATGGTTATATTATTTTCAGTTAGCATAGCTTTGTTTCCTGCAAGCAAACGATAACCTTCCACTTTTGCCGACACACCTCTGCCCGGTATCATCTTAAAATCCGAAGCTTCCGGAATTTTTGAAGAGCATTCGCTTGTGAAGCATCTGACAATTGCTTTTCCCAGTGGATGCTCCGATGAAGCTTCCGCTGCAGCACAGATTGCAGCCATAATTGCAGTAGGGGTAGCCAGTACAAGAGCACAAGGACAGAAAACAACCAGAATTGTCACTGCACGTATGATTTTTCCTGTGATAAGCCATGTAAACACAGCTGCGCTGAGAGCAATCACGACAATCCATGTCGCCCATCGGTCAGCGATCCCCACAATCTTTGCTTTTCCTGCATCTGCTGACTGAACAAGGCGTATCATTCTCTGTATGGAACTATCTTCACCAACTTTTGTTGCAAGCATCTCAAAAGCACCACACTGATTTACTGTACCGGAAGAAACCTCATCACCTACCGTCTTATCAACCGGAAGTGATTCTCCTGTTATAACGTCCTGATTGACAGATGTCTGCCCGGAAATAATCATTCCATCCACCGGAACCGTTTCGCCCGGCAACACCTTCAGTACATCATGAAGCTTTACTTCCTGTGCAGATATTATAGATTCCTTTCCATCTGCAATCACACGTGCAGTCTGCGGTGTGAGATGTACCAGTTTCTCAATACCGGCTCTTGCCTTCGCAACTGTAAGTTCTTCCAAAAGTCCTCCAAGCTGCATGATAAAAGCAACTTCACAACTCGTGCGTTCTCTGCTACCGCATTCTGCGTAAGTTCAACCGTCACAGCGATTTCCTCCTGCAGGGCATCACGCTTGGCTTCCAGTTCAGAATTATCGCAAAGCATCTTTCGTATCATTTCTGTGTTGGCAATGATCTCGTCCTTCTCGGTAATCAGCCGGTTCAGTGCTTTTATAAAATATTCCTTGATTTCGTACTCCGTCAGGTGCGGAGTGGAGCAGCCTGTCTTGTTTCGGAATTTATTATTGCACTGGCAGATGATGCGGCGATACTTGTCATTGGAATGACACACCTTGGAACCATACCAGCCGCCGCATTCCGCACACTGCACCTTGGTAGAGAAAATGCTGACTCCGCTGTAGCGTTCTTTCCCTTTATTTCGCTTTGCAATTTCAGCCTGCACCAATTCAAAAATCTGCGGATCAATAATTGCCTCATGGTTATTTTCTACATAATACTGCGGCACTTCGCCTTCATTAGTTTTCGTCTTCTTCGTCAGAAAATCTACTGTGTAGGACTTCTGCAGCAGAACATCGCCCTTGTATTTTTCATTAGTAAGAATACTCCGCACCGTTGACTGGTTCCACTTACTGTGACCTCCGTTCCGAGGGTGCATATCGAGTTGTCTGTCCTCTACTGGGAAAGGACAAAAGGTCACGCTTTAAGAACCGAAAGGCAAAAAAATAATGCCCACCAAGGATTTGACTCCTCGATGGGCATTGCTTCTATACCAGTTATTCAGCCTGTTAAGTTTTTTGTCACGATGTGACCATCTTCATAAAATGCACTTACGCTTTTTTGTAATTCGCCACTACACCCAGCAGTTTTTTCTCATCAATCGGCTTGGAAATATGCCCTTTCATGCCTGCTTCCTCCGTTTTCTTTCTGTCCTCCGTGAAGGCATTTGCTGTAACAGCAATGATGGGAATGTTCTGTGCATCCTTTCTGGCCAGACTGCGAATCGTTCTGGTGGCCTCTATACCATCCATAACTGGCATCATGATATCCATAAGGATTACATCATAGTAGCTCTCTCTTGCGCTGCTGAAGATTTCCACTGCCTGCTTTCCGTCTGCTGCAGTCTCGACTTCTGCCCCGGCCTCTTCTAAGATGCACTGTGTAATTTCACGGTTCAGATCATTATCTTCCACCACAAGCAAGTGCATCCCCTGAAGATCTCCGATCTTATCATCTTTTTCTTCCTGCCCCTTCGGTGAAACACCAATTTCAAACGGCAACGTAACCGTAAAGGTTGTCCCCTTCCCCAGAACACTATCCACCTGAATGGTGCCTTGCATTGCATCTACAAGTTCATGGACAATTGCCATTCCAAGACCGGTTCCCTTATACTTTGTGCGTGCTGTTTTATGTTCCTGCGTAAAAGGTTTATACAGGTTATTCTCGATAAAGTCCCGACTCATTCCGATACCATCGTCCTGCACCTTTATCTCTAAAACAGTACTATTTTCGCTGTTTCCATCTATTTCCGAAACGATTGTCTGTACATGTCCGTTCTCTTTCGAATATTTGATTGCATTGCTGAGGAGATTGAGCAGTATTCTGCGAAAATGCATCACACTTCCGATGAGAAAGCGATGCTGAACCTGGTCATCCCGGATGATTAAATCTATGTTTCCCTCCTGCAGCTTACCTATCACAATTGCCTGCACATTCTCTAACTCCTCGTCCAGAGAAAAAGCAACATGCTCCAATTCAATTTCTCTGCTTTCCAGTTTGCTCATATCCAGAACATCATTGAGCATGGACTGAAGATGACCGGATGCAATATCTATATTATCCAAACATTCCTTAATACGCTGTGGATTCGTAATATTCTTTCGAATGATCCCTGACATTCCCACGATTCCATTTAACGGTGTTCGAACATCATGAGACATATGGGAAAGAAAGTCAGACTTTGCACGATTGGCACGCTCTGCCTTTACGTTAGAATCTTCCAGATTCTTCTGGTAAACCAGGAGTTCTTTAATATGCCGCTCCTGACTGCTTGCATACATCCGAAACACTGCGGAGATAATCAAAAGCAGAATAACTAACATGACTGAAATAATATAGAACGCCTGATTATTCTCCAACACATAATCGAGAGTGTGATTTCGTGTGAAATCGATAATCCATTTCGTTTTCAGCTTGTACAGTGTTCCATCCTCAGCCATGGCCTGCAGGGCTGTATTCAGCTTGGCCTGCAGTTCCGGATTGGTATCCTTTACGGCGATTGACGGAAAGCTCTTCATAATGGATGCGCCCCTTACCAAATCCAGATTGCTGTTTTCAATGATTTTTTCTCCGACTGCACTATGGCAGATGGCAAAATCAACCTCTCCGTTTTCCACAGCCTGAAGGATTTCCGTGTTTGTATTGTACTCCACATATTCACATTGCAAATCAAAAAGTCCTATGATTACGGAGCGTGCCATAATGGAAACCCGTTTACCAGAAAGCGCAGCAGCACTTAGTGCCTTTTGTTTGCCAAACATACACAATTCATCTGATGCCATTGGAATCGTATGCAGCGTCCCTTTCATGTTGGAGAATATTTCCAGCCCAAGAAGGACATCTGCCTCTCCGCTTTCCAATTTCGCTCTACAGCCAAGCCAATTGTCTGTCAGAAACACTGGTTTCATTTCCAGTTGATTCGCAAGCTCTGTCATAATTTCAATATATAGCCCGGACAATTCGCCCTTGCTGTTGATATATGTGTTTGGGCAAAAATCATAGTCCGTGGCGATTCGCAACTCTGGGACATCTTTACCTGTATACTTGGCCGTTACTTCTACTTTCGGTTCTGGTGAAAAAACACCCATTTGAACAATTGTAAAGCCCACAATAATGGCAGTTACAATTACGGTAATCACAAGCAACAGCCGATAGATCACCTTTGCTACATTATCTTTCATATGTGTTTTTAATATCTCCTTTGTATGAGATTCCTGATACCTATAAAATCACAAATATAGTATATCTTTCGTAGAATTCACAGTCAATCTTTAACTTCTCAAAATTGCCAAAAAATAATGCCCACCAAGGAACTGACTCCTCGATGGGCATTACTGCTGTGTGGTTATTCAGTTATCTGAGCAGTTCATTGACACGCTTCTGCACTGCGGAATAATCATAGCCTGCCGCTGTCAGCTTCTGCTTTCTCTCTGCTCCGTTTCCCCATTTACCCTGAATCACTTCACGAGCAATAGCATCTACGGATTTCTTTGCTGTGGCAGTCGGATAGACCTGCTTGCCGTTTGCATCAAAAACGGCATAACCATTGTTATTGTCGGCACATTTCTTAGCATTATCCGGGCTCTTGAACGCACCTTTCTGCGTTTTTGCATCTGCCCAGGACTTACGCACACGATAAAGTCTCGCTGCCGGATCAGATGGTGTAACAGTGCTGTCGCCAAGATTGGCTGTAACCTTCGCCGCCAGTTCGCCGAGCCTTGCATAGAGCCAGTTGCCGGGGCAGCTTTTATTTGCAAACCAGCGATGTACCGTCAGTACCATTTCATCAGACTTCGGTGCGTAGTTCAGCGTCTTTGTCTTGTCTCCAAGCCACAGGAGCTTTTCCTTTCCGTTTCGTTTGCAAATATTGTTCTAAAGAACAACAAATAATTCTTTATAAGTAGTACACTTATGGAACAAAACGAAACACTAAATGCACCTGGCCACACGGTACAGGAATTTCATTTTATCCACCTTGAATAAAATGAACTAGCTAAAAGTACTGAATTTCGAACCTCTATTTCCTTTTTAATAATAAAAACAGCCCATTTTGCGTCATCCTGTTTCCGTTATCATAGCTTATTTCCGATTGGAATAATAATTGACACCATAGTCAGCGTCGAGTCACACTTCATCAATTGCCTTTCCAATATCATGTCTCATATACTTATTATCAAAATCAATCCACTCTGTTGCCTTGTACGCATTGGCCCGGGCTTCTTTTAAGTTGCTTCCGGTTGCGGTCACGCCGAGTACGCGTCCGCCGTTGGTTACAACACGTCCCTGCTCATCGAACTTGCTTCCTGCATGGAAGACATAGTAGCCGTCTTTGTCTTTGAAGTTCTCTAAGCCGCAGATCTCAAATCCTTTTTCGTAGTGCTCCGGGTAGCCGTTGGATGCCAGGACTACGCAGACTGCAGCGTTGTCCTCGAACTCCAGGTTGATCTGGTCCAGAGTGCCGTCGATGCAGGCTTCAAACAGGTCGACCAGGTCATTCTTCATGCGCGGAAGTACGACCTGGGTCTCCGGGTCACCGAAACGGGCGTTGTATTCGAGTACCTTCGGACCGTCTGCAGTCAGCATCAGGCCAAAGAAGATGATTCCCTTAAATTCTCTGCCCTCTGCTGCCATGGCATCGACCGTTTTCTGGTAAATATGCTCTTTGCAGAATGCATCGACCTCCGGAGTATAGAAGGGGCTCGGGGAGAAGGTTCCCATGCCGCCGGTGTTCAGTCCCTGGTCGCCATCCTTAGCACGCTTGTGGTCCTGTGCAGAGGTCATGATCTTGATGGTCTTTCCGTCTACGAAGGATAAAACAGATACTTCACGGCCGGTCATAAATTCCTCGATGACGATCTCATCACCTGCGGAACCGAACTGCTTGTCCATCATCAGGGTCTTGACACCTGCTTTCGCTTCTTCTAAGTCCTTGCAGATGAGAACGCCCTTGCCCAGTGCCAGGCCGTCTGCCTTTAATACGATCGGCATCTTTGCAGTCTCCAGATAAGCGAGTGCTTTTTCCGGGTCATTGAAGGTTTCATAAGCTGCGGTCGGAATGCCATATTTTTTCATCAGGTCTTTAGAGAATGCCTTGGAGCCTTCCAGGATCGCTGCGTTAGCCCTCGGGCCAAATGCACGCAGGCCTGCTGCCTCGAATGCATCGACTGCACCTGCTGCCAGCGGATCATCCGGCGCTACCACGGTCAGATCGATAGCATGCTCTTTTGCAAATGCCACCAGCTTGTCAAACTCCATGACACCGATATTGACACACTCTGCCACCTCGGCAATGCCTGCATTGCCCGGTGCACAATACAATTTCTCAACCTTCGGGCTCTTTGCCAGCTTCCATGCGATGGCGTGCTCTCTTCCGCCGCCCCCTACGATCAAAATCTTCATTTGCATATTCCTCCTTTTACCGTTCCTGGTCATTGCCTGCATTTTGCGTAAACAACAACTCTTTTTCTCTATGCGTTCTCATCGCCAGGCAAACCGCAGACAGACCGGAATCCCACCGGTCTGCCCTTATCGTTCGTTTTTATTTTATCTTTCCGTTTGCGATCAGGTCAATGGCCTGCGGCAGTAGCTTCCACTCTGCCTGCTCCATGACTCTGCGCTGCAATACCTCCGGCGTATCGCCGTCCTGCACCTCGACTGCCTTCTGCAGGATGATCGGGCCGGTATCCATACCACTGTCCACAAAATGAACGGTCGCGCCCGTCACTTTTACACCGCGTGCCAGTGCTGCCTCATGTACCTTCAGACCGTAATAACCAACGCCGCAGAAGGACGGGATCAGGGACGGATGGATATTGATGATCTTATGCTCATATTTTTCGATCATCGCAGCCGGGATCTTTACCAGGAAACCAGCCAGCACGATCAGGTCCAGATGATACTCATCTACCTTCGCCAGAAATGCCTCGTTAAATGCTTCCCGGCTCTCATAGTCCTTCGGGGAGATGCACAGGGCTTCCACACCATGCTTCTTTGCGCGCTCCAGCGCATAAGCGCCCGGATTGTTGCTGATGACCACTGCGATCTCGGCATTGGTGATCGTTCCTGCATCCACTGCATCCAGGATTGCCTGTAAGTTGGTGCCGCCGCCAGACACCATTACACCGACTCTTAACATAAAGTCACTCCCTTTTCGCCTTCCTCGATGGAACCGATCACATACGGTACATCTCCGGTTGCCTTGATTGCTTCCATGGTCTTCTCCACGTCAGCCGGATCCACTGCCACGATCATACCGATACCCATGTTGAAGGTGTTGTACATCATGGTTTCTTCGATCTCGCCCTTGTCTGCCAGCATCTTGAAGATGGCCGGTACCTCATAGCTGTCTTTCCTGATGACTGCGCGGGTTCCTTCTTTTAACATACGCGGAACGTTCTCATAAAATCCGCCGCCGGTAATGTGGCTGCAGGCCCTTACGGTCACGCCTGCGTTCTTGACGCTCTTTAATGCCTTTACATAGATGCGGGTCGGTGCCAGAAGAGCCTCACCCAGAGTCTTTCCGAGAGAATCGTAATATGTATTCAGTCCTTCTTTGGTCAGCTCCTTCTCAAATACCTTGCGCACCAGGGAGAAACCGTTGGAATGAACGCCGGTGGATGCCATGCCGATCAGCACATCGCCAGCCTTTAAGTGCTCGCCGGTAATCATCTCTTTCTTATCGCAGACACCAACTGCAAAACCAGCCAGATCGTAGTCCTCCTCCGGCATCAGTCCCGGATGCTCTGCGGTCTCGCCGCCGATCAGTGCAGCCTCAGACTGCAGGCAGCCCTCCGCAACACCCTTTACGATATCCGCGATCTTCTCCGGATAGTTCTTGCCGCAGGCAATATAGTCCAGGAAGAATAACGGCTCGCCGCCTGCGCAGGCAATGTCATTCACGCACATAGCCACGGCATCGATACCGATGGTGTCATGCTTGTCCATGATGATCGCCAGCTTTACCTTGGTACCGCAGCCATCGGTTCCGGATAAGAGCACCGGCTCCTCCATGTTTTTGATCTTTGCCAGGGAGAATGCGCCGGAAAAACCGCCCAGACCGCCTAACACTTCCTCACGCATGGTCTTTTTTACATGCTCTTTCATCAGCTCTACAGACTTGTATCCTGCTTCAATGTCAACTCCGGCTTTCTTGTAATCCATCTTCTTTTCCTCCATATCGTATGGGTTTTGTGGTTGTATCGTTCTGATAACGGACTTTGCCAATCTGAAATGTGAAGCATCGGCAAAATCCTGTTGTTGGACACCCTTGTGAACAGTAACGGTTTTACTTCATCTGGGCCAAATACTCTTTGTATCCAATGCTCTCTAACTTGTCTGCCTTCTTCACGACATCATTCTTCATATCCTCACTGTAGTTTTTCAGCTTCTGAAGAAGCTCTGCGTCAGAAGTTGCCAGGATCTTTGCTGCCAGAATGCCGGCATTGGCTCCACCGTTAATCGCTACGGTCGCTACCGGGATTCCGGACGGCATCTGTACGATCGAATACAGGGAGTCCACACCGCCGAGGTCGGAGGTTTTCATAGGAATGCCTACAACCGGCATCGGGAACAGTGCTGCACACATCCCCGGCAGATGTGCTGCTTTTCCGGCACCTGCAATGATCACCTTGATTCCCTTTTCCTCTGCGCTCTTCGCCCATTCAAAAAAGATGTCCGGCTCGCGATGTGCGGAAATGATCGTCATCTCATAATCAATTCCGAACTTATCCAGGATTTCTGCCGCCTTCGCCATGATCGGCATATCTGAATCACTGCCCATTACAATTCCTACTTTCGCCATTGTAAGTTCTCCTTTTTCAATTTATTATTATAATTAATAAATACATATCTTGTTTGAACCACTGCTTATAATATAATACTGTATTTTCCATACGCAGTCAATATAGAAAAATTGATGTTTTTATAATTTATTCCTTTTGCACCAGATTCGCTGCCCACATAAATGCAAAACCGACTGCTGCGGCTCCACACCCACAACAGCCGGTCTCAAATAATGCTATTTTTTCAGTACATAGCATTTTTACACAGTTGCGTCCAGCTCTTCATTCAGTTTTTCCGTTCCCGCTACAACAAACCGTCCGTTTCGGATCACCGGAAGCTTCCGTCCATCGCTGCAGACTGCCGTGATGTCGCCCAGCTCAGAATACGGGATCGTGATATCGGTATGACAGCCAAAGTAAGCCTTGGATACATCTTCCTTGCGCAGCAGGGAGATTTCGTTATCCCGGGCAATGATCTCTTTTCCATCCGGATTGTATACCGCAGAATCCTCGCTCCAGCTGTAGCAGGTATCTCCTACCGCAAAATGCGGTCCGGTCTTCTCCGCAATCAGGATCGGGAACTTATCCATAATATTGTATTTCTTTGCCACTGCATATGCCGTGGTATTGGTTCCGATCGCGAACTCGCCCATTGGAAGGGTATCGTGATTCTTTAAGATCTGCTGGCGGATCAGCTTTTTGCCCTCTTCCGGGTCTGCGAAGTTATCGCAGGAATAATCGGTGATTTTTCCGTTCTTGAATTCCATGCGGAAGTTTTTAAACTGGAAGTCACCAATGTAGACCTGGCTCACATGAAGCAGACCTTCTGTTCCAGCTAATACCGGGGAAGTGAAAACCTCTCCCACCGGAATATTCACATCGGCTACACAATTCTCAAAGTTTGTCTGCTTTGCCGGGTCGGTCAGGGTATGCAGGGAAATCTTCATATGGGTCTCATTGCCGGTCTCTGCATTTCCCGTTACCGTCACATACTCTGCCTGATCCAGTACATCCACCAGATTCTGCTGGATCTTTTCGTACTCCTCGTAATCCAGCGTATTGATGCGGATCGTCTCATGGAAGATCTCCGCAAAATCCGTTCCGATCGCCGGAACCGGGAACGCGATGATGGTGAAGCTGGTCTCATCTCCCGGAATGTACTGGTTCACGACCGGCATCGCCTCGTTGGAATAAGCGATCTGCAGCTCTTCCTGTTTTTCACTCAAAGCATAGGCCTCTGGCTTGTTCTTCGGCTCAAAACCATCCTCACCAAAAGTCTCCACTACAGCCGGTCCCGCATACGCTGCTGCTTTTGCTTTGCAATTCTCATATGCGGTGCGCAGTACGGCAAGCTTACGCTCCTTAAAGGCCTTATCCAGATAAATAGCCTGGTCGTAGCGGTGATCGTAGTCAAACTGCATATTAGCAGAGGTGCCATGGTAACCAATCTTACGGTTCGGACTCATGGTCACGGACCAGACTGCCGCACGATAAAGAATCACTTCCAGTCCCATCTCCTCAAACTGGCGGATCGCAGCGCGGATCATGCGCTCAAAGCCCAGCTCATAGCGGATGGAAACGGTCTTTTTCTTAGAAAGGTCACGCCCCATCACCTCAAAGCCCTTGCGGTATCCTTCTGTGTAGGTCGATGCCATCTTCTCGATGGTCTCCTCCGGCAGGGAATTCAGATACGAAGCGATCTGCAGCTCAGAATCAGAAATATACTCACCAAAGCGGTACAGATAACGCAGATCATTTAAGTCTGACTCCATGATGATGTCCTTCGCAAAGCTTAAATCCGGGTCCAGCTGCTCACGGATTCGGTAGGTCAGCGTAACATCGGTATAGTCGCTGAAAAACCAGTACAGCACATCCCGCACCTGACGCGCCTGCGGGATTCCATCCTCAAACATGTTATAAATCTCAATGAGAGTTTCACATAAAATCGTGATATCCGTCAGTCTGCATTCATACGCAAAGACGATCGCAGCCCGGAACTGCGCATAAAATGCAGATAAAAGCGGGCCCAAGTCTGCCCCCAGCATCCGCACGGCAAATGCCGGATCCGCATAGCTTTCCTCATAATGCTCTGGAAGAATATCCGCATAGAGACTATGATTCATCTTCTGAAGCTCCAGAAGACTCAGGCTGTCGAGATCCTCGCGAAGCTGCATTCTTGCCAGTTCTTCGATCTGGGCTGTAAATGCTGCCATCTGGTTAAAGTAAGCACGGTACGGCTCTGCCACCCGGTTTTCTGCCGGGATCTCCAGAATCCGCTCCATGACCAGGTCATAGCGCTCTGTTATATTTGTATTTTCTTCGTTCCATAATTCCTGATATTTTACCATAAATTCATTGTCCTTTCCTGAGACTTTTTACTTTCAGCCCCATGAAATATTTCGCTGCTGTTCCTGCACTGCGCAAACAGCAATAGAATTTTGCCGGTCCTTTCCATTCCAGACGGATAAAATCTGCTGCCTCAATCGTATCATAGGATCGTTACGATTCCGATCACCAGCATTCCCAGCCAGCAAAACAATAAAATCCCGCCTGCGATGGTTCCGATCCGGGCCAGGATATCGTTGATTTCCTTCATCTTTAACGTTTTCACTCCACAGATAACAGACTCCACGGAAAACAACAGGCTGGTCAGTGCCCAGGCTGCCACATCCGGACCGCCACTCCCCTGGTTTCCGATACTGCGTCCCAGACTAAAGCAAAAACAAAACAGACCGATCGCCGCAAATCCAAGACAGAAAAAGCTCTGCTTTGGAATTGGTTTCCGGATATAGGATATGCGTTTTTTTCTATTTTTCATCGGCTTTTTCATCGGCGTCTTCTCCTTTTTATCCGAATCTTCTGAATCGTCCAGTGACTTAAAAAGCCCAGTGCACCGCCGAGTGTGTTTAAAAACAGATCATCCACATCGAAACTTCCGACTTTGAAGATCAGCTGCGTTGTCTCGATGCAGAGGCTTAAACAGAAACCGAATAAAATCGTGTTGTACCACTTTTTGCTTCTGCGGCTGATGATCGGCAGAAAAAATCCACACGGCATAAATCCTACTACGTTACCTGCAATATTTAAAAGGAATGCTTCCATTCCCAGTTGTTTTCGATATTTATAAAAGCGCTTGATTTCCTTGAACAGCTCCAGATTGTACGCATAATCGCGCTGCTCCGGATTGCGTCCAAAGGACTCCGCAAAAAACATAAAATAAACCAGCAAAGCCAGGTAAGCGATGAAAAGCACCCATCCCAGCTTCTGATTCCTGGTCGTATTTCTGATCATAATTCTAGTAAAACTCCTTTTTATTTCCCAATGCCAAATTCACCAGAAACGCTCTAAGCACTTCCTTTTGCGCCATGATACCACAGGCAAACTTTTTATTCCACATGGTACCCTGCAAGCAAAGGGGCAGTCTCCGCCCGAAACCTGTTGCAGAAACTGCCGCCCCTGTATCTTTTATAATTTTAATGATATCAGGATCAAAATGTCTTTTGTTCCCAACATCATTTTAATCCTAAAATGTGATCTCGCCCTTGCGCTTTAACAGCAGTCCGCCGCAGACAATGGACATAATGCCCACGGTCACGCCGGTCACGAGCATGATGATTCCCACTGCAATGCTGCAGGCGCCGGTGCGCTGCATTGTCTTATATACCTTTTCCATAATATGACTCCTTACTCTGCACCATACTGCTCATAGTAAGCATCGATTGCTGCCTTTAAGGTATCGTCGATGATGACTTTTCCCTTGTAAGGCTTGTTGTAGAGATGCTCTACAACATCTGCCATGGTTACAATCGCGGTGGTCTTGAAGCCGTACTTCTCTTCGATTTCCTTCAATGCAGACTTGGTTCCCTTTCCGTGCTCCATACGGTCTACGGAAACAACCAGACCAAGCACATCGACATCGCCCTGTGCCTTGATGATTGGCAGGGTCTCCTCGATGGAAGTACCGGCAGTAGTTACGTCCTCGATGATCACAACCTTGTCGCCGTCCTTGATCGGGCTGCCGAGCAGGATGCCCTTATCGCCGTGATCCTTTACTTCTTTCCGGTTGGAGCAATAACGAATGTCTGCGTCGTACAGCTCGCTGATAGACATGGTCGCTGCAACAGTCAGCGGAATGCCCTTGTAAGCCGGTCCGAACAGAACATCAAAATCAGTTCCGAAGGTATCCTTGATAGCCTGTGCATAGTACTGACCCAGGCGGCGCAGCTGTGCGCCGGTACGGTAAAAGCCGGTATTGACAAAGAACGGGGTCTTGCGGCCGGACTTGGTTACGAAATCACCAAATTTCAGCACTTCGCAGTCGATCATAAATTCAATAAATTCTTTCTTGTAATCTTCCATGATATTCTCCTTTTGTTCCGCCCTTTCCGGCAGAATCTTTTTCATAGCTGATTCTTTCCGGCGGATGTTTTTCTCATTCCAGCCATCCACTGGGATTCTGGATCTGTTCTATTTCACACATCCGATCAGTTCCCGGATGTCTTCTACATTCTGTTTCTTCATAAAGGCTTCGATGCCTTCTGCGATCTCTACCGTTGCGTACGGATTATAGAAGTTTGCAGTTCCCACGGAAACTGCAGTCGCGCCAGCCATGATAAACTCCAGCGCATCCTCTGCCGTCGCGATGCCGCCCATGCCGATGATCGGCAGACTTACCGCATTCGCTACCTGGTAAACCATGCGCACGGCCACCGGTTTAACTGCCGGGCCGGACATGCCACCGGTCTTATTGGCAATGGCAAAGGCCCTGCGGTTGATGTCGATCTTCATGCCGGTCAGGGTGTTGATGAGGGACAGTACATCGGCACCACCTGCCTCTGCTGCCTTCGCCATAACGGTAATGTCTGTTACGTTTGGACTCAGCTTCATGATAACCGGCTGCTTCGCGTGCTTCTTCACTTCTCTGGTGATGGCTTCCACTGCCTTCGGATCCTGTCCGAATGCGATGCCGCCTTCCTTTACGTTCGGACAGGAAATGTTGATCTCTAAAAGATCTACCGGCTCATCGCCCAGACGTTCTACGACTTCAATATAATCTTCCGTGGTCTTTCCGCAGACATTCACGATGATCTTTGTGTCGTACTGCTTTAAAAACGGGATATCACGCTTTACGAATACGTCGATGCCCGGATTCTGCAGACCGATCGCATTCAGCATGCCGCCGTAAACCTCTGCGATACGCGGGGTCGGGTTACCCGGCCACGGCACATTCGCCACACCCTTGGTCACAACTGCGCCAAGGCGGCTTAAATCAACAAATTCACTGTACTCTGCTCCGCTTCCGAAGGTTCCGGATGCTGTCATGACCGGATTTTTCAATTCCACACCGGCAAGATTTACTTTGGTATTCATTACAGCTCCACCTCCTCAGCAGCAAAGACCGGACCGTCCTTGCAGATACGCTTATTGTGTACGTGGGAATGATCGTCTACCTCTTTGGACTTGCAGACGCAGGCGAGACATGCACCGATTCCGCAGGCCATCTTCTCCTCTAAGGAGAGCCAGCACTCGATGCCGTTCTCTTCCGCATACGCCTTCAGTGCACGCAGCATTGGAGTCGGTCCGCAGGCATAGATCACATCTGCATTCAGTCCGTTTGCCTTGATGGCATCGATGACGTTGCCCTTTGTTCCGGCGCTGCCATCTTCGGTTGCCACATAAACCTTACCGTACTGTTCAAATTCCTCGTTTAAGAATAACACATCGCGGTAACCAAGCACCATCTGCTTTTCGCAGTTTAAGTTCTTTGCCAGCTCCAGCATAGGCGGGATTCCGATACCACCACCGATGAGAAATGCCTTTTTCTCCTTTAACGGGAAACCATTTCCGAGCGGTCCCATGATCTCGATGTCGTCCCCTGCCTGGTATGCAGAAAACTCTTTGGTTCCGGCCCCTACCACGCGGTACACGATGCGCAGTCTGCCCTGCTCCTTATCGATCTCACAAAGACTGATCGGACGCGGAAGCACCTTACTTTTGTCTTTCGTGTATACAGAGATAAACTGCCCCGGCTTTGCCGCTTTCGCAATTTTCTCTGCCTGGATCCACATGCTGCAGATATCATCCGTCAAAGCTTCCTGGCTGACCACCTTAGCCGTCAGCTTTACCTTTTCTTTCTGAATTGTTTCCATTTTCCCCTACTCCTCTGTTCTCGCAAAATCTCATTCTGCTTTTCAGAAAGCTTTCTGCCCCAAAATCTCTGTTACAGTCCAGATCATCCACGCAGAAAGCATTCCTCCTGCCGCACCTACAGTACGCTGTTGATATCAGCAACCATATCGATAACAGCCTGTCTGGATGCCTCTGCGAAATGCTCTGCGCCAAACTTTGCGTATTTCTCCTGGCGGTATGCCGCAATAATACCACGGGAGGAGTTTACGACTGCACCAAGTCCGTCTTCATTGAAGCAGTGTCTTAAATCTTTTGCGGTGCCGCCCTGAGCGCCATAGCCCGGAACCAGGAAGTAGGTCTTCGGCATAAGCTTTCTGAGCACTGCGCTCATCTCCGGATAGGTTGCGCCGACTACTGCACCGACATTGCTGTAGTTACCGTCCATGGACATCTCGCCCCACTCAACGACCTTTGCAGCCACATGCTCATAAAGCGGCTTGCCGTCAATGAGTCTGTCCTGGAACTCGCCGCTGGATGGGTTGGAAGTCTTTACCAGAACAAAAATTCCCTTGTCATCGGAATTGCAGACATCGACAAACGGTTTTACGCCGTCAGTTCCCAGATACGGGTTTACCGTAAGGAAATCGGTGTTGAATGCGGAACAGATGCTGTTTCCAACCTTCACCTTGCCCAGATGTGCAGTCGCGTAGGCTGCGGAAGTAGAACCAATATCACCGCGCTTTGCGTCACCGATCACTACAAGACCTTTTTCCTGGCAATACTTTACGGTCTTGTCATACACGTTCAGTCCCTCGATGCCGAACTGCTCGTACATAGCAATCTGCGGTTTCACGGACGGGATCAGGTCCCAGGTGTGATCCACGATCTCCTTGTTAAAATTCCAGATGGCGTCTGCAGCGCCCTCCAACGTCTCCCCGAATTCTCCGAAGGACTTCTTTAAAATGTGCTCCGGAATGTAGTTTAACATCGGGTCCAATCCCACACAGATCGGTGCCTTTGTCTTCTGAATCTTTTCAATCAGCTTCTGAATCATGGCTTCCTCCTTAAGTGTATGCATAGCGCATTGCTATTCTTTTTTATACTTCATTTAAATATACCATATCCCCAAACCCCTTTCAACCGGAAAAGCACGACATTATATTTGTTTTTCTCTTTCTTTTCAGCTGCTACCGATATCGTTTTTTCATGGAAAAGCCACGTCCGCTCACCTCGCTGACCCGGTTTACCACCATAAAACATTCCGGATCGATGCGATGGACCAGCTTTTCCAGTTCCGGAAGTTCCCGGTTTGAGATGACACTGAAGATCATCTGCGTCTGGTGTTTCAGGTAGCCGGTTTCTCCGGAAAGCATCGTAACGCCGCGGTCCATTTCCGCCAGGATGGCTTCCCGGATTTTCTGACTGTGTTCACTGACAATCCGCACTTCTGTGCGCGTCGTTCCCAATAACATCAGCTTATCCAGTACCAGGGTATAAACCATGACCAGAATCAGTCCATACAATACGTTTTCCGATGGATTTCCAACCGCCTGGACCAGAAGAATACAAAAATCAAAGACATACATGGAAACAGAAACCGGAATCTGAAAATAATGATGGAGCACAAGCGGCGGAATGTCCATTCCTCCCGTCGATGCACCCGCCCGGATCACAATTCCAAGAGAAGCCCCAATCCCAAGTCCGGAAAATACCGTGCTCAAAAACAGATCCTGCGTCAGGACCGTACTTCCCAGTATCTGTTCAAAAAAGCCCAGCGCAATGGGATATACAAAGGTACTCACAACCGTCGTCAGTGCAAATTTTCTTCCCAGAACACTCCAGCCGACAAGGAGCATCACTACATTAAACACCAATACAAACGCAGACACCGGTATCCCAAATGCGCGGTTCAATGCCAGACCAATTCCCGTTGTTCCTCCGGTAAGCAGTCCCGCCGGCATCAAAAAAGCTTTGACCGTCAGCGCGTACAAAACATTCCCCAGAATTACAATAGCAAGGGAAGCTGCTGTTGCTGTTTGCGCAACGCGTGAACCGCAGCATGCTGCCTTCTGGCATGGATTTTTCCAGTTTTTTTCCTTTGTTTCCATCGTTTTTTGTTCTCCTTTTCCTGTCAATCCTCTCAAACTTCATAAAATGTACCCAGCCCTGCCCACTCAAAGACGTAATTTTCTATGAAACAAAAAAGAATGTGCCTTGGCACATTCTCGCGCCGAGGCGCGGTTGCTTCAGCAACCATCTACCTTTGCGCCGAGTGCGCTTCCTCGCGGAGCATTTTTATATGATAGGACGCAATTTCCTATCATATAAAAAAACGTCTGTCAGGGAGTTTTTCCCTAACAGACGTGGATCAAGGCATTGCCTAATACAAGTTCAGTATAAAAATTTTCTGGAATTCTGTCAAGTCGAAAACCAGATCTGTACATGAATGATTACTGCTCACAGGCAGGGATTTTCTGAACTGAAAATCCCGTATGATACAGTTTTGGCAACAGCTTTTCAGATCAGTCCCGACACCAGCGGAACCACAATGACTGTCATCAGTCCGGCTACGGCAATGGAAAGACTGCTCATGGCTCCCTCTACTTCACCAAGTTCCAGTGCCTTTGAAGTACCAATGGCATGTGCTGAGGTGCCAAGTGCCAGTCCCTTTGCGATCGGTTCCCGGATTTTCAATACCTTAAACAACATTTCTGCAATAATATTTCCAAAAATACCGGTAATGATGATGCAGACCACCGTGATCGTCACGATGCCGCCCGCTTCCTCACTGACTCCCATGCCAATTGCCGTGGTGATGGATTTCGGCAGGAACGATACGTAATGGATATGTTCTACCCCAAATAACGTACACAGAAGAAAAATACTGCCCGCACTGGCTGCTACACCAGAAGCGATTGCCACAATGACAGAAATAAAATTTTTCTTCAGAAGTTCCAGCTGCTTATACAGCGGAATCGCCAGACACACCGTAGACGGTGTCAGCAGGTAGCTGATATACTTGGCGCTATTATTATAAGAAGCATAATCTACGTGCAGCAGCTTTAACACTGCGATAACGATCACAACAGACACCAGAAGCGGATTTAAAATTGCCCATCCGACTTTCTTTTTCACCCAGACACCAACCAGATATGCTGCCAGGCTGATCACAAAACCAAAATAAAGGGATTCCTGTAAAAAAGTCATGCTGTTTTCTCCTCCCCTGCATTCTTTCCATTCTTCTTTTTCAGCATAGATACCATAAACTCTGTCACCTTTCCGGTCACTCCCATAACAATGACCGTGGAAACCAGACAGGTTACAGCCAGCGGCACCAGGATTGCCTTCATGGCATCATAGCTTTCAATCAGTCCAACCGATGCCGGAATAAACAGAATCGGCATGATATCCAGAAGAAAATTTCCGGTTGCTTCAATATCATCCAGCTTCAGTAAGCCCGTACAAAGCAGAAGCAGAAGCAAAAACAGCCCATACACGCCAGCCGGAACCGGTAGCGGCAAAAGCTCATTGAAAAACTCTCCGATCATCGTAATGCCGAAGATGATTGCAGATTCCTTTACGTATTTCATATTGTTTATCCTTTCCAATGCTGTGTCGTTCGGTTGCTGTTCATGCGCCGCACAAACAGCAACAGGGTTCTCCCCTTTCACGCCAGGCCGTGCATTGCCGGTTTCCGACAGAAAACGAATCTGTCTTTCTTCAAATCTGTTTGTATTCTGCAAACCAACTGCCTGCCCGGGCGAACAATAACTCGTATTCTACCACCGGAAACCAAAAAGTCAATGTGCATTCTTGTATTCTTTATGTTTTTTTCTTATACTTTACTTACCAAAGAAAACCTTGAATTTTCCCATCAGGAGGCGCTCCATGCATCTGAATTTGTCCATTTGCTCAACCAATTTGCTCACCCAAAAGCAGCAGGAAGAAACAGCAGATCTGACTGCTGTCTGTCATCATCATGACCAGAATGATCTTACTTATCCATTGGAAGAAACAGAGATCACCCATTTTCTCGCCTATCTCCCGGATGGCACGCTTGCTGCCTGCCTCGCACTGATTCCCTACGAAGAGGGCCTGGCAGAATGCTGCGCTTTCACGCATCCGGATTTTCGAAACCAGGGAATCTTCTCCCGACTGTTAGAAGAAGGACTCTCTCATATCCCAGACAGCGATCTGCTCTTTGCCGTGTCTGAATCCTGTCAGGATACCGTAAAAACCCTGGCGGCACTTGGCGCCGAAAAAGAATCCGAAGAACTGATGATGGAATGTGACTTAGCTTCCTGTTCCTGTTTCCACGTTACGCAAACGGCAGCCGCTTCTGCCGCCCCTTCGCATTCCCCCTCGATAACATCCGGCAGTTTCTCTCTTCACCAGACTTCTGCCTCCGAATTTTGTCTTTATCAGGGGGATTTGCGCCTTGGCACTGCCTTTGCAGAGCCAGTCCGTGAAGGAACCGTCTGCCTGCATCATGTGGAAATTCTGCCAGAATACCGTCATCAGGGTCTTGGTACGGTATTTTTCACCCTGCTGCTTCCTGCGCTTGCCAGCCAGGGATTCCAGACGGCATTGCTGCAGGTTGCCGGTGACAATATGCCTGCCATAGCCCTGTACAAAAAAACAGGGTTTTCTGTCACGAAAACCCTGTCGTATTACTTCTATTAAATTCAGTAGATTCGGATTACAGTGCCAGCACTTTCTCGGCTGCTGCATCAAACCAGTCTCGCTCCAGGTACTCAATGGTACCGTTATCAACATGCTCAGCTACCTTCGGATCGATCGGAAGTTTTGCCAGAACCGGAAGATCGTACTCTTTGGCGATTTCATCGATATGACTCTCACCAAATACCGAAATCTTCTTGCCGCAGTCCGGGCACTCCAGATAGCTCATATTCTCGACCAGTCCAAGGATCGGCACGTTCATCTTCTGCGCCATCTTCACAGCCTTTGCCACAATCATGGAAACCAGTTCCTGCGGAGAGGTCACAATGATGATGCCATTGACCGGAAGAGACTGGAATACCGTTAACGGAACATCACCGGTTCCCGGCGGCATATCAACAAACATGTAGTCCACATCTTCCCAGAGTGTTTCATTCCAGAACTGCTTGACTGCACCTGCAATGACCGGACCTCTCCAGATGACCGGATCCGTATCATTGTCCAGAAGCAGGTTTGCAGACATAATGTCAATACCAAGTGCGGACGTTGCCGGAATCATGAGGTTGTCTTTTGTCATCATGACCATATTATTATTCAAACCAAATGCCTTCGGGATGGACGGTCCTGTAATGTCCGCATCCAGGATAGCGGTATGTTTGCCTTTGCTGTTCATCTTCACAGCCATCATGGCAGTAACCAGAGATTTACCGACACCGCCCTTTCCGCTGACTACTCCGATCACTTTTTTCACGCTGCTTGCCGGGTTTAACGGCTCTAAAAAGCTTGTCTGCTCCGCTGTGCGGCTTCCGCAGGATTCCCCGCAGGTGCTGCAGTTGTGAGTACAATTCTCGCTCATGTAAATACCTCCACATTTTCTATCATACATTTCTGTTTTACAGCCGTGTTCGGCATACATGCGGCAGACAATCCGCCTGGATGTTCGACAGCTGCTATTCTCTTTGCGATTTTCGCAAAAAAGACCCTAATTGAAAGCATACCACATTTCAAAGAAAAACAAAACCCTTGTACCGGAAAATATACCGACTTGCACTGGAAAATATACTGGCTTTCTCAGAATTACTAAACAAAAACTCCCCATTTCACCCAACACAGCTGATATCAAAAATATCCCTTGTATGACACTTAAAATCTGGTATAATATAGATAATATTTCTACAATATTTCTTCAAAACTGGAACTATTGCACAAAAAGCAACGAGGTATTTACTGATGAACATGAATATGAACCCGAACAGTGAACTGGTCCAGTCCGCTGTCAATGTACCAAATCTGGTCCAGGTACCAGATGCCCTGGTCAGCCAGGCAAGAGAATTCCAGCAGGCCATGATGATGTACACCTGCGCCATCCGCGAAGTAAAAACCAAACTGGAAGTATTAAACGATGAGCTTTCCATCAAAAACCAGAGAAACCCCATCGAGATGATCAAATCCCGTGTTAAAAAACCGATCAGCATCGTAGAAAAACTGCAGCGCAGAAATCTCCCGGTCAGCCTGGAATCCATGATGAACAACTTAGACGACGTAGCTGGCATCCGCGTCATCTGCTCTTTCGTTGACGATATCTATGCTGTAGCCAACATGCTGGTCAGCCAGGACGATATCACCGTCATTGCCATCAAGGATTACATCAAAAATCCAAAGCCGAACGGCTACCGCAGTTACCATCTGATCATCGAGATCCCGGTCTTCTTCTCCGAGGAAAAGAAAAACCTCCGTGTGGAAGTCCAGATCCGGACCATCGCTATGGATTTCTGGGCAAGTCTGGACCACCAGCTCAAATACAAAAAAGACATCGGAAACGTTGCCGATGAGATCAGCGAGGACCTGCGCCAGTGTGCAGACGTCATTGCAGCCACCGACCAGCATA
>OGWS01000710.1_pt1 | contig 32022 bp, 27 predicted proteins | sample 1576111 | NCBI WGS metagenome assembly OGWS01 (sample SAMEA3541534, study PRJEB24748) | human gut metagenome | biome: human gut; feature: human-associated habitat; material: faeces | place: China | collected 2012
TATCAATTTTGAGTTCCCTTACCCTAGCCCAAAATCAAATATAGATAGTGATGTCTAATAAAAATTATTACAAAGCCCCCTTGCTCTATTCCTTACCTATTTTAATTGTAATATTTCAGAGATTGTATTTTTTAATATGTTTGTCTATCAAATCTCATGATGTAAACGATATTTCTTTAACACAATCATTTTCATCAATAGTAAAAATAACATAACTATACCCTAATATATACCCCAATTCATTTGGTTCTGTATCTAATAGTTTCATTTTATGTTTACCCCATTTTTCAACATCTGACTTTGGAGAACCTAATCCTAAATGTTTATATGTAAACTTATATTTATCACTATCAACAACAACTACCATAATTCTAGGCTCCGCACCTTTTGCTATAGCTGCTTCTGACATAATGTAAAATCCATCATACCTATATATATATATTGGACTTTTTTCTCCATCGTCCACATATGTGACATCTAACGCTTTACCCCACTTTTTCTCAACATTAGATATTTTCATATCTATAGGTATTTTTAATTTCATATAAAAAGGATTAGTATAGTGGTCCCAATCTAAACTTAAATTTGAGTATATATATCCCAACTCATACGTAATTGAAATTATTCTTCTTGGATTTGATATAAGCCATGTTATAAAACATATAACTCCTATTACTATTGATATAAATACACATTTTTTTATTTTTTTTATCATGAAATCAACTCCCCATTTGAATATTTCAATTTTCCCATAGGTTTTGTCTTCTTTGCAACTTTTTTATCCATTTTTGTATCCTCATTTATATCACTATATCCCTTTTGGTTTTGTGATAATCTTGATTGATATTTTAAATCTATGGATTTATCTTCTAAGCCTATAAGCATAAATGGATTCCAGCCAAACGATACATTTCCATCATATGCATATACTATACCGTCTACCTTTTTAGAAATCGCACTAGCAAAATTCTTATAATCATAAAAACGATAAGAGCCATAATGACCTGCATTACAAGCTAATATAGTCAAATCTTTTTTTATTTTTTTATCTTTTAATTCGCTTACACCATGAATTTTATGCCAATGTTTATTTTCTCCATCAGCAGAAATAGCATTGGTATTACTTCCCTCCTCAAAAATTAATTCCTTATTATTTCCGTGAGAGTAAATTCTTACATAATCTATTTCTACTGTTTTACCATCTTCAATCCCCATATCATTCCAACCCTTTACAAAATCGTCTGCTATACCAACATGTACTAAGTGAACTTTATCCTCTGGCTGTCCCATTTTAATTAATTGCTCTTTTTGCCAAGATGCTTGTTTTTCAAAATCATCTATATAAAAAACATAACTATCTAGCCCAGTCGGATCCCAAGCATTAACCGGATTACCCTCACAATATCCATACCAATTATTACCATCTTTTATAGGGTCTTCTGTTATAAATGAGCCTGTACTTGGGTCATAATATCTATTTCTGAGATATAAAAGTCCTGATTCTAAATCTCTGTATTCGCCACAATAGTCAAAAGCTGTTTCATATTCATTATATCCATTAACTATATTTCCGTAGGCATCATAATAACGTCTTGTTTCGTTTGTAAATTTCTTTGATGTTTTTGTAATATTTCCATGTCCATCGTATGTATAATATCTATCAGTTCCATCATTAAAAATCTGTCCATTTACATATCTTCTATAATTAGATGATAACTCCATATTTGAGTTTGTTTCAACTGTTATATTTTGTCCATCCCAAATTTGATAATTCTTTATACCATTAACTGTTTTAGAAATTCTATAATGATTTGGCATATATTCATAACTTGAAACTACATCCTTTTTATTTCTATACGTTTTTAATTCGTTAAGTCCATCGTACGTATATATTTCTTTACCATACTCTGACTTTATATCGAGATACTTAGTTGACGAATTAACATCAGTTATCCCCAGTTTAAAACCACTTTGTTCCTTTAAATCTCCTCCTCTAGTAACTCTATTTAATCTATTACCATTTCTGTCATAGCCATATGTCGTTATATTTTTATATCCATAAGGTGCACTTCCAACATTTTTTATTTCATCTATAAGACGATTATTTTTGTCATAATAATAGCTGGTTACATATTTAGCACTATTTTCATCACTGTAACTTTTTGTCCTAATATTTCCAAATTCATCATAGGTGTAGTTTGTTTCAAAATTAGCTGCATCTCCACTATATTCTTCCCTTAACAACCTATTTGCACTATCATATTCATATTCTGCAAATGTTTCGGCTGTGTCTGTCCAAACAGAAGACTTTATATTTCCATCAGGATTATATGCATATGTATATTCCATACTTAATCCATAGCTATTTTTATTATATACTCGCTTTAATAAATTTGCATTATTATATTCAAAAATTCTACTATCAGCTCCATTTTTAATAAGTGTTATATTACTATTATCATCATAGGTATAGTTTGTTGTTGAGGTTATTTTTTCATCATTATCGTAGTAATTTGTTATATAAATTCTTCCTAAACTATCACTATAATTTTTATTTTTTCTATAAGTCTCACCATTCTTCTTATAAATTTCCCATTCAACAAAACCAAATGGAGTATATGTCCTTTCAATGTTAAATTTAGTACCATTTACCAAAGTTTCTTCGTTTGATTCTAAACCTAATCCATTGTAGGTATAATTTTGAATCGCCACAGAATTTACAGCTGATTTTAATTTACCAATGCTATTATATGTAAAAGTATTATTCACATCTTTGCCTTTTTCACTTAAGCAATTTCCCAAAGCATCATAGGTATACTTCATTATATCGCCATTTCTATCAGTTTTTGATACCATATTGCCATAGTCATCATAAATATAAGTTTCTTCCTGACCCATTGCATCTGTATACTTTATTAATTGGTTTCTGTTGTCATACTCATAGCTTGTCACCTGTGTATCATTACCTAAACCTCTTGTCACAGAAAGTATATTGTCTGCCTTGTCATAAGCATATCTAGTTTTTTCTGCTGAATTATAAACCTGTGAAAGTCTATTTTTATAGTCATACTCATAATTAGTAATTCTATAGGAATTTGTATTGTTTTTTATACTTTCTCCTATCTTATTACCAACTTTATCATATGAATATACAATTTCACCTGTCATATTAGCATCAATAGGATTTTCAACACTTTTAAGCCAATTTAAACCTGTATATGTATACGTAGTAGTGTTGCCATTACCGTCTGTTTCAGATATCTTATTGCCAAGCATATCATATGTAGCATACATATTTATTGTTTTCTCTGTATTAATTTGCATTTTATATGTAAATTTTGTCAATAATACATTTCCCTTTGAATCATAAGTATTTTCTTTTTTCCCTGGACCAATCTCCTTTACAACATTATTTAACATATCATAAGTATAGTATTTGGTTGCTATATCATCTAATGATTCTGACTTATGATGTTCCTCATAAGAAATCCTATTTAGTTCATCACTCATCGTAATTGTTACAATATTGCTTGCTGTATCATCTCCATACAGTGTATTAATACTCTCTAAACCAGCTTTTTTTACGACAAAGTCGTTAGTCTGACTAGAAATTTTTTCTTTTGATTTATTATCATAAACTGTTTGGGATACGATTCTATTTAAACTATCATACCCATACACAGTTTTTGCCTTACCATTTATCGCTACTATAGGTCTTAAACTTGTATCATATGAATATTCCTCTAAAACAACGTCCCTATTCGCTGTTATTCCATCAGCAAGAGAAACTACAGACTTCTTATTGCCCACAGGGTCAAAATCATAAAATACCTTTTTGCCATTTCCGTCAGTAGCAGTTATTTGATTATCTTTATAATTATAACCAATACTTACTGAACTTTGTTCATTCTCACCCCTATTTACTACTCCTACAATATCATATATATCATTATATTGATACTCTGTCAAGTTATTATTAGCATCTTTTACAGAAATTATATTTTCAGCTCCGTCATATGTATATGATGTAGTATATGAACTACTACTTCCTCCTAAAGTGGAAACCATATTTACTTCTGTAGGCTTAGAATAATTTCCACCATATGTATACTGGGCTTGTATATATTCTGAGCTATTAGCCATTCTCTTACTACTAGTAATTCTTCCATCATCTGTATTATACTGATAAGTAGTACGACTCTCCTCTTTTTCTCCTCTCCTAACAACTGTTTGCCTTATTGCTCTATCACTTAATCCAAGTAAACTTTCTTGAACTATATCTGTATTTTTATCCATTTTTGTAGTAATTAATAAAGGAATACCATAGCCTGTATCATTCAAATCATAATCGTATTCATAATTAACATGGGAAAGTTCATCAGATAATCTTCCTGTTATTTTATCTTCCATTAAGTCAAGACTATTTGTGTATGTTTTTTCCTCTGTATATCTATCATAAGCCGTTGTGCCACCATAATCCTTATATGTTATTTTTACAGGTAATGAATTTTCAGCATTTTTATATAGATATTCCATGGTTGTTTCCTGTGACTGATTATTTCCATCATTTACCCATACATTAGTATTTTGTCCCAGCTGATTAAATGTATATTTTTGTGTTAATCCCTTTTCATCTGTAATTGTTGTTGTATAATTGTAAGAATAATTAACCTGTTGTATTCTTCTATCTTCTTCTTCTCCTATACAAACCCATATACCATTATACTTTCCGTTTTGTTCCGTAGGCCTACTATAATAAACATAACAGCTGTTAGCAGGTACAATAATTACTCTGCCTTTATCATTAGGGTCTACTTCAAAAATCATATGTGCACAAATAACCTTAAAATTTTCTGTTGCGTACATAAAATTACCATCATATGAATAATTTTTCACATTACATTTTATTCCATCGTTAAGCATATATGATTTTGAAACCTGTGCATACTTAATAGGATTTTCTTTACCATTATCATCCTTTTTAGTTACACTCACAATATCAAGAGACCAAGAAATATCGTCAGATGGAACTAATCTACCTGCATATTTTTTTACTTCTTCATCTTCTATTTTTCCAGTTGTTGTCCCTGTACTATATTTTTTCTCATAAAACCCTTGTCGTTTACTAACTGGTGCTTTACCAAAATAATTCCAACAAAATGCCCCTGTAACCATTTCTGTCCACTGGTATTCATAATAATTTTCAAGTCCAGTAGGAAATACTATCTTTGTAAGAAGTGCATTTTTACACAAATCATCAGTACTTACAGTATATGTAAAATTAGTATTGTTACCTACAGCATCTGTTTTGACTGCAAGCACACGTTTTTTATATGACCCATTTTGTACAATATTATATTTTAATGTAGTTACTTTTCCATCAGGGGTTGTTATAGTTTGCCACTCCCTATAATCTCCAGTACGAATTACAACATTTCTATCTAAAGTATCTGTAATTACTACTTCTGTATTACTACTTCTTGTAACAGTAATAGTATTACCAAATCTATTTTTAGTTTTTATCCATCGACCATTTTCATCAAAATATTGAGTATTGCCATTTTTATATTTTAATAAAAAGAATGAATTTTGTCCTCCTGAATGATTTACATCATTTTGGAATACATCGTCTCCTGTGTTGAAACTACTGTCTGTACAATTTTTGAATATGAATTTTGAGCCTTTAGCTATTACTTCATATGTTGCTCCACTTTCAAGAGTAATATATTTTACCTTATCTTTTTCAGAATCCTCTATTTTCTTACCATCTTTATCTGTAAGGTATGGTACATTAAACTTCCAATTACTAGCTATATTAAAAGCCTCATCTACATCCTTTGCTGTATTTGGAGAACTTGAAGAATAAGTAAGTGAAAGGTTTAAATCTAATCCATTTTTACCTGGCAAGCTACAAATATTTTCAGAATATGAAAGTACACCTGTGCTAGGGTCTATGCTATCATTTATACCATTTACATAGCCTAAAGGACCTTCTTTAAATGATGCATCATATCCTACATCAAAATTGTAATCATAACTATCTGCCAATGTTACAACAGAATTATCAGCATCTTTAAGCATTTCTGTTATTTCTTCAATTTTGTTTTCTATTTCTTCAATACCTCCACCTTTACTTACATATTCAGCTATAACATCAGATTTCACAGAATATTTTTCTGCAATTTCAAAGTAAATAGAATCCTCTTTTAACCTTTTGAACTTAATTTCATTCTTATCATAAATTACCTCACCTAAATCTCTTTCAACAAGAAGTGAAATTCTATAGGCATTGAAAACTTCTTCAGCTGTATATCCAACAAGGGCATATTCTGTAAACATATCCTTTAATGAATTTTCTTTAAAAGCTCCATAACTTGAATATAATTCTGAAAAAGCTAAAGCCTCATTTACTGCCTTTGTTTCGCTTTGATTGAATATAACCATAGACCTTGCTGCACCAAAATCTATATTCATTATCTGCATAATAAGAGCAAAAGGAACAGATTTTTCAATATTCAATCCATTATCAGCACACACTGTCATTGTGTCATCTCTTACATACAAATAATCATTTAAAAGGCTTTTTTCTATATTTGATATTTTATTATATTTTTCACTTAATAAAGTTTTTACTGACTTTGGTAATTCATCTTCTTTTACATCATAGTCAACTGCTGATGCAGACACTATAGCATCTGGTACAGTATCTGCTCTAAAACTCTTTATTAAATCCAATAAATTTACTATTACACTACCTGCTGACACTACTTCGTCTGGTATTTCTATTTCTTCAGAAGTTGACTCTACTTCCTCCTCTGAATGTTCAGCATCTGTTATATTTTCAACAACTGCTTCCTCTACAGATGGACTTTCATCTATAGAAATATCTGCAAAGACATTTTCAAACGACATTATTAATACTAATATAAATGCAATTCTTTTTATAAAGCCTTTCATAAAATTCACCCCTCATATTTTTAATACCTCTTAAGCCGCTTTTTGTGCTGAAAGTTTCACTTTCGAACGACTTACTCCGTCCTTAAACTTAAACTTTATTTCACCAAGTACCCCTGACCAATTATATTTCTGAACATTTCTATCTACTGTTATCCATAAATAACCTGCCGATGTATCATTTGAAACACTTAATTTATCTGCTATATAACCCTCATTATTTAATACATCATCTTTTACAAAAGAGTCAAAAGTCAGCTGGTCTTTGTCGTAATATAACTTAAATCTGTATACATTTAAATTAGGAACATTTTCTACTGACAAAAGACATCTTCCATAACCATTTGCATCTTTTACAATAGTCAATTCATAATCATCTGTACTATAGTTTATATCTGTTTTCGAAATACTATATACTTCTGTCATTACGTCATTTACTGAATATGTAAACAAATCTAAAGTTTCATAATCTCCTGAATAATTAAAAGTATATTCTTTTAATTCTGTTGAAAGAGGCGCTGAACCAAAAATATAACCATATTTATTTCCGAGAATTAACGTAGCACCATCTTTATCAGCTTTAGCTTTAACCCTAATTATTCTATTAGGATTTCTGTCATTTGTTCCTCTACTATCTCCTATTTCAAATGTAATTTTACCGGCATTTTGGTAATATCTTGTTCTAAGCTTGACAGCCTTAGTATAATCACTTGATGTAGATTGTGTAATCCACGCTTGTCCACTAAATATATAACCATTTATATCTTTAGTAGGTAGTGCCTCTCCAATTTTTAATTCGTCCGTACTATCAACATTAAGAGCATCTTCTTTCGTAGCCCAATCCAGACGTGGCACAACGACTATTTTCATAATTCTTATGCCATCTGATTTAGACCTTAAGAATAACTTTCCCCCATCACCATTATATTGAATCTTATAGGTATTTATATCTCCTGTAATTGTTATGCCTTCTCCTCCAATATCTGTATCCAAATCACAACAATATCTATTTGTTAAGTACATAAACCTTGACCCATTACTAGATGCCCTAGCTGTAATGTATATATCGCTCTGTTTTTGCACATCAAAGGCAATATTTCCAGCAGTATCTGTACCTGCTCCAAATAAATTTAAACCATAATATGTTCTATACCCATTATTTGATGTGCTTTCATTTGCAACAAGAGATATTGGATAATAGTCATTTGCAAACATTGATAATCCTCTATACTGTGTATCAGATTTTAATGTTGTGTCACTATCTATCCATGAAAAATCATAATATTGGATACTATCATCATCCTCATCTTCGTATGCTCCATATTTATTCTTATCATAGTCTTCAACAGCAACTCTATATATTCGTACTGAATCATCTATTGTATACAAAAATAATTTATCAGCACTGCCTTCATACTTGTAACAATATCCGTTTGCTTTAGATAGAGAAATTTCTCCAATTTTTGTCTTACTATTTTGAGAATAAACAGCTAATCTTCTTGTTACATCCTCATTATTTGATTTTCCTAAAACATAAATTTTACTTGGTCCATTTACATTAAACCCAATAGAATTTGAGTCAGAACTTCCTACTCCCTCCATAATTACATAGTTAGTAAGTTTTACCCCTTTAAACATTTTTATAGAATTAGAAAATGTTAAATTTTTATTCAAAATAAGACCATTAATCTGTTTTGATTCTTCTAATTTTTTATTATGTAAATCACTAAATTCTGTAGCATCAAAAGTCCAAACTCTATTTATACTATCTGTATATACTTTTACAATATTGTTGCTACTTCCACAGTCTTTATATGTCCCTGCCATCATAGATTTGGCACTGTCTGAAATAAAGCATCTGCCAGAAATTGCAGCATCACTAACAGAATTCTTCTCTTGAGGGATAGATTTTGAGTTTGTATGCGGTGATTTAACCTCTATCGCTACTATAAACTCGCCATTATCCACATTAATGCTCTCAGCCAAATTAACAGAAAAATAACCCATATTAGCTACATAATATCCATTAGTCGAACTTCCATTTACCTTTACTTTTTTTAGATTTTTAACATTTCCATCTGTACTTACATACACATTAAAATATGAACCTGGAACTTCACAATAAGATGTAATAGATTTTATTTTCTGTATTTCTCCAGATATATTGTTATATTTATTAGCATACATATTTGTTATTCCGGTACTATAACCTATTCCTTTGTGATCCTTTTTATCATATTCATAATAAAATTTGGAGCGGTCGCCTTGTACAACCCTTTTTACAGAAGAACATTCAGTAAAATGCTTAACCATATCATAAGATAAATAATATTTTCCCATTCTTACAGTTTTTTCGCCATTATACAATTCAACATCTCTATTTATAACAACTATAAATGCTCCATTTGAATTTGGTTTACATTCTCCAAAATTACCAGCACTATAATTATCATCCCATCCTACAATAGCAATGCCATTAGTTATTTCAACACTTCCCTGAATTTCATACTGGTCAGGATTATTATAAGCTGTTCCATCTGCATTAAAAGCATTATCAAAATGTATATATTTAGCAAAAACAGCACCATTATCTCTCACCATTTTCTTTATAGATAATATTCTATCTTGAATATCATCAGATGTTGCACTAGTATTCAAAGGACTTAATGTAACTGTATCTGTAACATGTATATTATCAGTTTCATCCTTCTGTAATTTTTCCTGACTTGATTCATTAATATTATAACAATCAAACTGAGAGCCAAATTGAGGTCCATTTAACTCTCCTCTTATCCAATAAGCAGATGTGATAGAAAAATCACCATCTGAACGCACATTATTACGTATTGCGTATTGTTGTGGTACAGACCCAAAGCTAGTTGACGCTAGCATATCATATTCAGAGTATCTTTCTTTATCTCTTATTTTACTTTTCTTTAAGAATATTTCTAAAACATCATTTGATGCAAAACTCCAACCTATTTCTGCTGTATTGGACCCCGTACCTTGATTTTCATATTCCATTTGTATATTATATTCAGTGAGTGTATCATATTTTTTAGGCAAATTTAAAGAAGCCCTTGCAACACTATTCTTTGCTGTATCTGAAATATACTTTTCATTATACGAATACTCCATCGGTGCAATTTTTTCGTCATATTTTTCATTGTTCTCTATATTTTTTATATAATCATCATATTTTTCATTACGATATTTTTCTACAGAATCTATATTCTCTCCATATGTAAAAAATAACATTGTATTCAAAATAAGTAAAAACCCCAGCGTAAAACTAATAATTCTCCTCATAAAAATCCTCCTCTTTTAATTGTAATATCCTAAGCTTCATCAAATAAGATTATAATAAAAGCAAACCCTCCTTATAAAAAAATATATTTATTATGTTTAAATAATTAATATCTTTATATTAAATTGTTATTTTTTTAACAAATAAGTATAAAAAAATTTCTGGAGCTTCAATATGATAGTATATTTTCTAGTAATTCCCCTTTAAATATTATAAAAATTAACAAAATTATAGACCTTTTGCCCCATATATGATAATAATTCATATCTTTTATATAACATCTTTTAACCAGTGTGTCAATAATTTTTTACACACTTCATAATATTTTGTTAACATTTGACATATATTTTTAACTAAATTGATAAAACATTCGTTACATATTTATAAAAAGAGGTTTACATTTTATTTTAAAATTTCTTATAACTTTTTTATAAAAACTTTTTTTAATAAAAAGTTATAAATATTTAATAAATTATATTCTACCTTAGAATCTGTTTATTTAATTATAAAACTATATGTATTTTCTCAAATACATTTTTGTTATATTTCATATTACATCACAAAAGCACCCTTTTCAGAGTGCTTTTTTACCTTTATTAGAATTTTAAACAGGTCCTTTTCGAAATTTAATATACAGTATTAAACAGATATTATAGTTAATCAACTATTTAAAACTCTGCTACTTTTCTTCTATATTGCTCTATTATCGCATAAAATTTGAGTATACTAAATGAAGTTTCTTTACTCTAAATAATTCCAAATAACCTTAAATAAACAAATATAACATAACTTATAATTAACTATATTAACCTGAAAGTAAAAGAATAAACTTCTATTCTTGATTTTATTCTTCATATTTTTATTATTTTACATTTTAGTATATTTCTTCTCAAATTTTTAGATTCTAATTTAAATCTCTTCAAAATAGCTACATTTATATTTTATATAACAATATTTTTAAACTCTAAATATTAAGAGATATTTTCAATATCTTTTTCAATATCTCTTATTTCTCTCTTCATTATTTTACGAAACAGTGCTTCAATAAAGCATTCATCTTTTTCTGATAAATCTATCTGATATATTTTTGACAAAATAACTTTCTTATTTTCCAGTTTTAAATTATCCAAATTAAGAATATACCTTGTCTTATACAACGCCATACGCATTTCCGCAAATGTCCGAACAAATCTCTTTGTTTTTATTTTGCCATCTAATTTATATCGTTTAATTAACTTTTGAACAATATCATCCAAATGAAAAAGTAAACTTATGTCTGTTATTTGAGAATAAAAAAACATCCAACCATACTTATGCTTTTCAAGAATAAACCCTGTAATTTTCAGATTCAATTTCCACTGTAAATACTCAATATTATCTTTTTTTATTGTTCTAAACAATTCCTCTATAGATTGTTCAATTTTTAAAACACCACTTTTTCTTACCGTTATTTTATTATCATTCATAACATAACCTAAATATTCGAATGATTTTGTTATAGATCCATCACCTATCTTTTCATTTAATTCTAACCCAAGTTCTTCTATATCATCAATAATATTTTTCTTTACATCATCAATTTTATCTTCATTAACCAAAATTAATATGTCATCAACATATCTGTAATATGAAATATAATCAAAACCTCTATATTTTCTATCAATATCCTGCATATAAATATTGGCTAAAGTATTTGAAATAGACAGTCCCTCTGGAACTCCTATCGTTCTTTCTCCCTTTTCTTTTTTTCCCTTATAGGACAAAGAAGTGCCTCTGTTCTAATGGAATTCCAAATTAAAGAAATAATCTCTATTTTACGTATCTTTCTTTTTATTATTTTAATCAATTTATCTTGATTTATTGACCTATAAAATAATTTTACATCCAATTTTATAAAATGTGTATACATTGGAATTTTTTTAGTAATATCATCTATAACAAGTTGTGGCATCATCGTCTTACATTTATCACCATACACTCCCACCAATAATTCATTCAGTACAGAAGCTGTTAGTTTATCTCTTAGGGTCGGTACACAAATTGCTCTAGGCAGTTTATCAGTTCCTTTTGTAAATAATAGTTGTTTATATCTTGTAAAATGATAAGATCCATTCATAACTTTCCTAGAAATAATTTCAATATTTTCATTCAAGTTCTGCTCAAAATTTTCAGGTGAAACTTGATCCAAGCCAACTGATGGCTTATATTTTATCTTCTCCTCATAATGTTCAACAAGATGTTTTTTTGAAAATAATTTTTTCCATAAATATGATGCCTGCATCTATAAAACTCCACATATACAATATAAAACTACCGGTACCAATATAACAAATATTTTTAAAGACCATCGCCAGGATACATTCCAATAATATATAGCCCTTATTTTTTTCCATCTCTTATTTCTATATTCACCAGAACTACCATGAACTGTCTCATAATAATCAAATGATATATGGTTATTACTTAAATCTAATAAATCACAATATTTATTAGATATTCTCTTGATCGATTCTATGTCATCACAACTAATGATATTTAATTCAAATTCCAATTTTTGTAAATCGGTATAATTTTTTCTATATTCCCTCGCCTGTTTCAAATATTTTTGTCCATTCAAATGCAAAATAGCAACTAATAATGATATTGTCATAAACACAGTCATTAAGCTTAACTTTTCATTATTATTCAACAATGCTAATATAGAAAATATAATGGTAACACAGGAATAATAAATATTAATAGCTTGAAAAAATGATTCTTTATCTATTAATCTCTTTTCAGCGTTAACTCTAGAAATTCTTGTTGTCCATATTTGATCTGACAAATCTTTATATTTACCCAATCTACATTCCTCCTTTGCATATGTATTAGGGTCTCTATATTACTATCTACATACCTTCATATAAAAGCCTATAAAATCATTTGTGATTGTTAATTACGTTATCTCCTTCGTGGAAATCATAACTTTCGTTATAGACCCTAATACACTAGTAATTTTATCACATTCAATTAATATTCTCAATCATTTTATACATTACTTTCGAATATTAATACTTTTTGATTTTCCAAAAGTACAGTCTATTACACAATATTAGTTCTGTTGATAAAAAATAGTATAACCGTTTACAAACTATATCATTTTTAATTGATGTATAAAGCAATTAAAAAAATACAAACGCTACAAAATATAGAAAAATTACTATTATATTACATTGTAAAAGCATTAACTATTATTTTTTCTAATAATATTCTCAAAAACATACTTAAAATTTTTAATAACTATAGTCTTATAATTATTAATCGTACATTTTACAACTCACTCTTTATACTTCTATAATAATTTTTCATGTATTGCCTTGAATAAAACCTTGCATTCTAAACAAACTCTAAGCATTTCGCTATTTTCATCTGTTAATAGCATATTCTCCATAGCCATAGAAGCATCTACATTATTAATAATTTTTTCAATTTTCCCTCATAAAATTTTTTAACTTTCTTTAATATTATCTTTAACAACTATTATATAATATTGCTACATATATTATATAATAGTTCTTTCTACAATGCAATTAACAATTTACATATATTTCTAATTTGTATTATAATTTTTATAATGTAAATTAAAATAAATTAATAATATTTCATTATCATGCACCCTATTTATTCTCCCTCTTTATCTTTCCATATCAAATTTATCGTGTGTCTTTTCCCTTTTACTATTACCTAAATATGTATCCAATTGCTTTAACAAGTTTTTTAAATTTGTAAAATTTTTGCCTGTATTTTTTCTTATCTCTTTTTCTATTTCTGATAATGATATGGCATTTGCTCCCATTTCTTGATTTAATTCAATAATTTTAGTGTCATCAAATTGATCAATGTCATTTTTAGCTAAAAATTTTTCAGCTGTAAAAAATTTATTTAACTGATTTTCATATTTACTTTTAAAGGCATCTTTATCTCTGGCTTGTGCTAATCCATAAGTATATTTTTTAAAATCTTGATAATCTTTTATATATCTAATCGTTTCCTGACATCTTTTAATTTCTAATTTATGAAATTCCACAATTTCTTTTAAATCATCTGTTTGCATTTCCTGACTAATTATATAATTTCTTAAATTTTCAACAGAAGTAAAGCCTTCACTTCTTAGAAGATTAAATAATTGGTCAGCTGTTTCCATATTCTTTTTGTTTGCCCATCTATTAAGTCCTATACTCTCTTGAAACTTATTTTCATTAGTATCAATAATTTTATCAATAGACTTACTTTCAACAATTTCCTTAATGGACTTAATTTCATTTTCGCTTCCTATTCTTTCTATAATCCTATCTTCTGAATAGTTATCTCCTAAAGTTTTTCCTCGAACAGCTCTTTTTCCTTCCTTTTGGAATGTTATATATTTTTTACTATCATTCACAAAAATATTTTCTTGCCTCATTTTTAAAACAAACTCATCATAAGATTTTGCAATGGCAATATTTTTATCAATTATATCTTTTAATTCCTGTTTCCAACTTGTGCCGTTTCTATTGGTTTGCCATTCTTTATAAGTCTGCCAATTTTTACGATTATATTCTATAACCGACAAACCATTCTCTTTACAAATTTCATCACTTAAATTTCTTCTACGATAAATATCTTTTAACCCTCCATCGTGATATTTATTACTTCCGTCTGTAGAATAGGCACAACTTATAATGTGATTGTGAATGTGTTCTTTATCAATATGAGTTGTTACTATGTATGCAAACTTTTCACCAAATTCTCTTTTTGCAAACTCTTTACCAATTTTATGTGCAAGCTCTGGAGTAACTTCACCGGGCTTAAATGATTGTACTTGATGATATGCCTTAACTCCTTGATTGTATTCTTTCACACTGTTATCATATCTATAACGATAGAAGTCAAATTCTAACTTTGCACAAAATGGTGAACAGTTTGAACAATCTATATATAATTCATCGTCTGTCTTATCAGGATTGCAAATATAATCAACTGCTTTTTGAACAGTTGCTTTTATCGGTATGATTTTAGTTACAGCCATAACTACACCTCCTATTTTATTTTAAAACTTTTAAAAACTTTCTTTATCAATTCTTCGTTATCCATTTTTATTTTCTTAATTTGGCTCTTTATAAAAATTAAATCATCAGAATAAAGTTCTAATTTTTCAGGATTGGAATTTACTCTGTGGGCAATCTGATTTATATTCGTTCCAATTTTATGAATTTGAGAATTAACTCTTATCCATTCATTTGTTAAATTATAAAAATCTTGAAAGACAAATAATGTACCAAAAATTGTAGCTTCTCGAATATAGTCAGAAATTTTTTCAATTTTTAACAGTTGCATTTTTCTCTTTATTACCATATATTCTGGAAGATTAACTCTTGCCTTTATAAAAATATTTTTCGATTTTAAATTTTCTTCCATTTTTTATTAACTCCTTTCTGATATGAAATTGAATTTGTGAAATTAAATATTATGGATTTTAAAATGAAATTTTAAAATTCATAGGTTTGCAATTTATGAATAAATTGTAAACAAAGGTCTTAGGGGACTTCCCCTAACAAGCCAAAATTTTCAATTTTGATGTATTTGTGACACAAATGCAGAGCTTGCTAGCTAGCTAGTTTCTCTCTACGCCGTAGGCAATGGGTAGGGAAAATCCCCTACCCATTTTGTACTCGCTTGTTGGCGAGGTTATTTTTCCCGGCTTATACACAATTAATATAACCAACCAATTTACTATATAATTAATAAATTACAAACTTTCATCATTTTCATAAAGTTCTCTATACCCCTCTAGCATTTTTTCTTTAATTTTTTCTTGGTCAGTCGAACCAAACAAAAGAAGAAGATATGCTTCTGTTGCTATCGGTTGACGCTCTATAAAGTTAAAATTTAATTCTCTAGTATTGTTGTTTTTCATAAAAATACACTCCTTTTTAATAGTTAGTACAAATTTGACTTTAATCCTAAAAAATTTACACAAACGTTTTAGCTTTCTACAATTTTTTCTTTATTTTTTTACAAAAACAAAATTTAATAATTTTTAATTTCAAGATATTAAATCAATCAGAAAATTTAAGACATCATACTATTTTTTTCCTAAGTCTTTCTTCAATTTCTTCGTCTGTGTAAATTCTCTGTTCAAAATTGTTCCAACTGTCCTTTGGTGGCATCATTGTACAGCTTTCAATTATCTCATCCTCCCACCTTCTATTTTTAAACCAGTTGACTAAAAATGGTATGTATCTGCCATTTTCTATTTTCCAATTCTCTTGTCCCTTTTGTTTCTCAATAGACTTCACCATTCTATCAGCTAATTCAGTAGACACATTCAAAGAACAAAATTCTTCTAACGCCTCTTGTTTTTTAAATTGCTTCGGATACACGCTCCACACTTTTTCAAACAGTTCTTTTGTTCGGTTTTGTTTAATTTTGTTTTCTTTAGTTTTATTTTCTTTTCTTTGTGTACTTGCTGTAACATTAACCTCGGTTTTTGTTGCATTAACTCCTGTTTCTGAACCATTTTCCTCTGTTTTGGGTACACTAATTAAAAGGTATTTCTTACAAATTCTTTCATAGCCTCCTCTTTTTGCCTCAACGTACCTTTGCTGAATGCCTTTGGAGGTCAATATGCTGTACTTCTTGTACATTTCTTCATCAAATATACCTTTTTTTATTGCCGTATTTAATATTTCAGACACACTATTTGCACCCACTCCTATTCGCTTAGCAAACACAAATAGCACATCTTCGTCCCATTCACAGTAATAGCCTTTTGTTCCGTATATATGTTGGAATAGTTTAACTATTACTGCAAACCCCTTAATTCCAAACCGAGCTTCAATAATTTCGAATTTGGAATTTAAAACTACATTCAGAGGAAAGTAATCTAGCCCTTCTTTAATTGGTCTAGCCAAAACTTTCACCTCCAACAGGCACTGTAGCCACCCTTATAGAACAGCTACAGTACTCTATCTAATATATACAGACACTTTAACCAACTTCATTTATATCAATTAAAGTACCTTGTTATTTTTCTCAAAAGATTCTAAAATTTTTAACATTTCTAACAAACAATTTTTTACTTCTTCATCAATACCTTCGCCATCTTTTACCATTAATTCAATACGCTCCAGTACTCTTTTAAATTGTAAGAACATTAATGGGTTTCCAACTGCCTCAATTTTATGATTTAATAAAGCCGAAATAATATATTCTTGTTTATTCTTTTTTCCAGACAGCTTGACTTTGTTTTCCAACTCTACCTTTTCAGCCTCTGACATACGAAAGGCAATAGTTTTAGGTCTAATTCGTTTTTTTACTGACATTTTAAATCACCCCTTTTTATCATTGCATTCCATCTCACAATTCAACTTCTTAGCCATATCACTCTGAACTGTTGGGAACAAATGAGCATAATGATATGTAATTTCGACAGATTCGTGACCAACTCGTTCACCAATAGCAACAGCTGAAAAGCCTAAATCAATTAGCAACGAGATATGACTATGTCTTAGGTCGTGAATCCTGATTCGTTTAACCCCTGAAATCTTAACTCCTCTATTTAATTCAGAGTGTAGATATCCCCTGCTTATCATAAAAATTCTATCCGTTTTCTCGAAGCCAAACAGCATTGAGATATAACTTTCTAACTCCACAGCCAAAAAGTCCGGTAGTGAAATAGTTCGAACACTTTTGGAAGTTTTAGGTGTTGTAATATACTCTTTGCCCTTAAATTTTTGGTACGACTTATTAATTCGCATAGTTTTGTTTTCAAAATCAAAATCTTCAACTGTCAAAGCCAAAAGTTCTCCAAGTCGACATCCAGTCCAATAAAGCACTTCAAACGCATAGTAAGAAATAGCCTTATCAGCAATAGCCTCTCTGAAAAGCAAATATTCATTTTTGGTCCAAAACTGCATTTCACTATCAGGTGTCTTTGCCCCAATCTTTCCAGCTTTTTTGGCTGGATTTGCTTTTAATTCATATAAATTAACTGCGTGATTAAAAATTGCTGACAACTGATTGTGAATAGTTTTTAAGTAAGTAGACGACAATCCCGATTTTATTAATAAATTCTGCCACTGAATAATATCAGCTGGTTTAATTTCATTAATCTTCTTATCCTTAAAATATGGTAAAATTTTATGCTCCACAATATGTCTTTTTGTCAGCATAGTATTGTGCTTCAATCGTGGTTCAATATCACCAAAATATATTTCACAAAATCGGGCAAAAGTCATATCTAAACTATAATTTCTTTGGTTTTTGAAATCCTGTTCCCATTGTAATGCTTCAGACTTTAGCTTAAAGCCTCTGCGAGTTTTCTGCTTTAATTGTCCATCAATATTTTTGAAATAAGTTCGAACCTCCCATTTGCCTGTTTTTGCATTTTTTGAAACTGACATCTAAACCACCTCTAATTTGCTACTCCATAAAATCGTTCTTGGAAATATTTTCGACTCAATTTCCCTGAAATGGTTACAAAACCTTTAGCTTTCAATTCTGAATTTAAATTTCTTATAAGTTTGTAAGCAAAAGGCTTAGAAATATTTAATTCTTCTGCTACATCGTCAGCACTTAAAAATATTTTGTCGTTATTCATAATGATACCCTCTTTCTTTAACATTTTATATGATGCACGTTTGTGAATTTGTATTCACATATGTATATTACTCCACATTTGTGAATTTGTCAATAATTTTATCAATATTTACAAAATTTACTTTTTGAAGTATAATGTGTATGAGTGTTTGCACTATTTTTATTTGAGGTGAAATTATATGACCATTGGAGAAAAAATTAAAAATATTAGAGAATCTAAAGGACTTACTCAAATTCAACTTTCCGAATTGTCTAAAATACATGTTAGTACTATAAGAAAATATGAACTAGGTATTAGGAATCCTAAGCCTGACCAAATAGAAAGAATTGCCAACGGTTTAGGTGTTTCCTCTTATATGTTTTATGATTTTGATATTGAAACAGTTGGAGATGTAATTTCTATTCTTTTTGCATTAGAAGATAATGTAGATATTGAGTTTGAAGGTGAACAAACAGATGATGATAAATACATCCCTAAAACTATGTCTATAAAATTTAAAAATCCATATCTACAAGATTTTTTAGCTAAATGGGCAAATATGACACAGTATTTAAACTCAATGAAAAATGCATTACCAAGTGTAAAGGGTTCTATTGAATTACCCGATGGAAGTGATTCTGTACAGGAAGCTGTGAGAAAAAATATTAATGAACAATATTTAAGTTTTAAAAATCTATACAGCATAAATTCAAAAAGTAATGTCGTTGTAAAAAAGGGAACAGATGGAATAAAAGTTCGTATATCAAACAATGATAAGGACAACAAATAAATTTTTATAATAAAAATATTGTCATTTTATTGTCACTGCATAAAAAGAAGCCCCGAAACATTGATAAATTCAATGTTTCGGGGCTTTTATAGATTATTCCCACTCAATAGTACTTGGTGGCTTAGTAGTAATATCATACACTATTCTATTAATAGATGCTACTTCATTTACGATTCTGCTACTAATCTTTTCAAGAACTTCATAAGGAATTCTTGCAAAGTCTGCTGTCATAAAGTCAGTAGTTGTTACACCTCTTAAAGCAAGTGTATAATCATATGTTCTACCATCGCCCATAACACCTACACTACGCATAGAAGTTAATACTGCGAAGTACTGATTAATCTGTCTATCCATACCAGCTAATGCAATTTCTTCTCTAAAGATTGCATCTGCATCCTGTAAAATAGCAATCTTTTCTGGAGTAATATCTCCAATAATTCTGATTGCAAGACCAGGACCTGGGAATGGCTGACGCCATACAAGGTAATCTGCAAGACCAAGTTCAACACCTAACTGTCTTACTTCATCCTTAAATAAAAGTCTCAAAGGTTCAATAATGTCCTTAAAGTCAACGTAGTCAGGAAGACCACCTACATTATGGTGACTCTTAATAACTGCTGCGTCGCCTGTACCAGACTCAATTACGTCTGGATAAATTGTACCCTGAGCAAGGAAGTCTACCTTACCAATCTTCTTAGCTTCATCTTCAAATACTCTAATGAATTCTTCGCCAATAATCTTTCTCTTTGTTTCTGGATCAGAAACACCAGCAAGCTTATTTAAAAATCTTTCGCCTGCATTTACTCTTACGAAGTTTACATCCCAATCAGCAAAAGCCTGTTCTACTTCGTCACCTTCGTTCTTTCTCATAAGACCGTGGTCAACAAAAATACAAGTAAGCTGATTACCAACAGCCTTTGATAAAAGTGCTGCAAGTACAGAACTATCAACACCACCACTTAATGCAAGAAGAACTTTGCCGTCGCCAACTTTTTCTCTTACACTCTGAATAGCAGTCTGAGCATAGTTGCTCATGCTCCAATCACCTCTACACTCACAAACCTCATAAAGGAAGTTTCTAAGCATAGCTGTACCATTCTCTGTATGCATAACTTCTGGGTGGTACTGCATACCATAGAGTTTAGCATCCTTATTTTCCATTGCAGCAACAGGACATTCGCTTGTGTGTGCAATAGAAGTAAAGCCTTCTGGCATACCTGTAATAAGGTCAGTGTGGCTCATCCATGTAATACTTTCTTCCTTTAAGCCCTTGAATAAAAGACTATCTGTATTGAAGAAAGTTTCTGTCTTACCATATTCACTTGTAGTTGCTGATTCAACCTTACCACCTAAAACGTGTGACATAAGCTGGCAACCATAGCAAATACCAAGAACAGGAACACCTAATTCAAAAATTTCCTTACCAATACTTGGAGAGTCTTCAAGATAAACGCTATTTGGTCCACCAGTAAAGATAATACCCTTTGGATTCATAGCCTTGATTTCCTCAAGTGGTGTCTTGTAAGATTTAACTTCACAATACACATTACATTCACGAACTCTACGTGCAATCAGCTGATTATACTGACCACCAAAGTCCAAAATCACAATCATTTCGTGCATTAAATTTTCCTCCATTAAAAATTTTACTTTTTTATATAAGCTCTTCTTGGGGATAAATCCACATATACAGCCTTTAAGATTTCTTCACAAGGTTCTATAATAAACCTTTTCTTTTTGTTCTTGTAATTTGCTACAAAAACATAAGTATTTTCTTTCTTCTTGCCACTTGAAAAATCAACTATTGGCAAGTTTTCATACATAGCCAAATGTTCCTTATCATCAATATGAGCAAAAACTTCAAACTCTGTTGCATTACCCTGAAACACGTTTTTTCTTTTACTCTTATTCATAATAACATCTATATCAAGACTACCATTTGTATAAGCATACTCAAACTCTTGATTTAAGTATCTTATTTTAACAAACGCTATATAGGCTATAATTCCAATAAGTATAATACCAAGCATCATAAACGCTACAAACATTGTATCCGTCTTTGCTGCCGTCGCACTATCGCTACAAATCTGCCAAACGAAAACTGCAACTGCTATGGCAATACCTATAATGTAAATTCTTTTGGTTCTGTCCTTTTGTGAAAATTCTTTTTTCACAAGCTGTTCCTTAAAAAAGTCAGACAACAAACCACCTCTATTCGATAATTTCTACAGAGTCTTCGGTTTCTTCTGTCTCATCATCAGAGCCACCAAAAGATTTTATTTTACTAGCAATGCTAGGAATCATATCAATAAGTTTATTGACACTATTCTGGTCATTGACATTTACCATTTGTACTGTTCCATCATTTATTACTAGAATAGCAGATGGTGACATCTTTGCACCCAAACCTGCTGCTGAACCATTTTTTGTATCAGAGCCAACCTTATTAGCTTTATTCTGCTTTGCACCAGCTCCAACACCAAATGACACATCTATCAGAGGTACTAAAATGACTTTACCTATGGTAATGGGGTCTCCTATTACAGTTTTGGTTGACACAAAATTCTCCATTTTGTTAAACAAAACTTCAAGATTACTGCTTACCTCACTCATTTTCTATCCCCTTTCACATAATCAATAACAACAGTTCTGACCGGCTTTGTGAGAAGATACCATATTACCGGAAAAACTATACTGCTAATTCTAACTTTTCCCTTAATATATAAACTTCCCTCCAAGACGTTATTTTCAAAATTGCCTTGAACATCAACCTCAAATGGTACAAAAGTTTGTACCACAGAAATTAAAGCAATAGCCTGTCCTGTTGAACAAGGATTATCTAATCCAATTATTCCACAGATTTGGAATAATTTCAACCCCAAACCTTTAAAAATTTTCTTAAATAGCAAAATTGTTACATCAAAAATACCTTTTAAGTCATATTTAGCCTTTAAATCTTCAAAAAATTCAATTTTTTCTTTTATAAAAGCCTTCCTATCTTTTGTAAAATTTAAAATTCCTTTTAACTTACAAAGAAAGTTTACAACCTTTTTTCTTATAAAGTTTATAACCTTTTCACCAAAAATACTTTTTTCTGATTTTTCTTCGGCATCTTCTAAATTTTGAGCTATTTCTTTTTCTGTATCTTCCTTAATTTCTTCTTTAACTTCAGAAATCACATTGTCTACAGTTTCTTCTATTTTTTCTTCTGCTTTATCTTTTAACTTTTCTACTGTAATATCATCAAAATACTCATCCTGATTATTTTCAATTTTGTAAACAACCTCATTGTCTGATTTTTCTTCTTCATTATCATCAGACAACAATTTGTCAATCCAAGACGGCATTTTTATATCATAGTCAGTTTCACCGTCTACAGTTTTTAAATTAAAAGCAAAAATTTTAAAAAGCCAACTCACATTACAGAAACCATTTAAATTTTCATAATATTCATATTGACTTTCATAATGTATAGGTACAAAAAGTACAATAGATAATAACCCAACAATAAGTAATAAAACAGCTAATATAATTATTCCTATTATCTTCAATATGAGAAGAAGTATATTTAAAAATAGCAATTTTATCACCTACTTTAAAAGCTATTCTGATTATAATGGCTTTTAAATCCAGTTAAATCTGAATGTGTAACAAGCCAGTTTTCAATAAGCCTTATAGATTTTTTTCTAGCCTTATTTCTGCCCTTCACTAATGCAATTATACCATAATTTCCATAAGAATTCACTTCTTTAAGTAAATTTTCTGTGGACATTATCTCCATTAACCCATTGGTTTTGGAACTAACACATATGGCATATACATTAAACAAAGATATTCCTTGGCTAAACAACTCTTTAGCCTTAATAATATCAATATTATCTTCAACAATTAAGTCTTTATAGTATCTTATAAAAATCACTCCACATTTATATAATCATATTTTGCATATGATTTATGTGTTTCACTATTTCCTGATGTACAATAAATTCCTATTTTGCCACCAACCCAACTCTTTCTGGAAACTTCATATTTAACAGTATTTCCAATTTTTATATAATTTTTATTGTCAACACTGATATAGCTTTCTATACAATTAGGATAACTAACTTTAAGACGTAAATATAATTGGTCTGTTTCCAGTGGCACAGAGCCTCCAACGATTTCCTCTTTATCTTCAGAACGTGTAAGCTCATAACTAACTTGTTGAACAATTAGTTTACCATTTATTTTCGTAATTTTTAATCCATAGTAACTACCACCTGTAATTACGAGTCCACAGCTGTCACCATTTTCAATAACAGCTTTTATTTTTGTAGTTACCGTAAAGTTAGGTCTATTTATAAGCTGGCACATTACATTAGGAGCTGAGGAAATATTCTTTCCTTTATTCCCTATTGCAAACAACTTAATGCCATTTCCAGTCAAGTCATAAAAATCGTCTGTAAAATGAGCTTGAAACTGCCATTGCAAACCTAATTTATCGCCTGTAAAATTATCAGAGTCTAATGGATATAATTTTTCACATTTGTCTAATTCAGGCTTTTTGTATTTCAAAACAGGTTCGCCAATATTGTCTTTATTAGTATCAACACCTATTTCAAGCCAATCATTAACCCATTTTGCCGGTTGCAAATGTGTAACTCGTCCATACATATTTAAATCTTGAAAATGTATAAACCAATCTTCTCCATTTTCGGTATCAATCCAACCACCTTGATGTGGTCCATTTATAATCGAATTTCCTTGATGAAGTACAACCTTATGTTCATAAGGACCATAAATATTTTTACTTCTTGCTTCCATTTGCCAACCATGCTGAACACCACCGGCAGGAGCAAAAATGTAATAATATCCATTTCTCTTATACATCTTAGGTCCTTCTATAGTTGGTTGATTTATTCTTCCGTCAAATACTAAAACTCCATCGTCTAAAAGCTCCATACCGTCAGCAGACATTTTATGGAGAAAGAGCTTACTTTTATAGCCTATGCGACTTTTTGCCACACCTCTTATTAAGTAAGCCTGCCCATCCTCATCCCAAAACGGACAAGTATCAATCCAACCACAAGATTTTTTTACAAGTTTTAAATTCCATTTACCATAAGGGTCATCTGTTGTACTAACAAATATACCCTCATCAGGTGTTGCAAAATAGACATAAAACATACCATTATGGTACCTAATACTAGGTGCCCAAACGCCTTTTCCATGTTGTGGAATGTCATAATCATCAAAAGGCAATTTATCTACAGCATAACTAATTATCTCCCAATTCACCAAATCCCTAGAATGTAAAACCGGAAGTCCTGGAAAATAAGTAAAGGAACTGGCAACCATATAAAAATCTTTGCCTACTCGGATTACATCAGGGTCAGAATAATCTGAAAGCAAAATAGGATTTTTATAAGTTCCATTTTCATTATCTCCTATCCAAGGACCATTAAACTTCTGATACATAAATGCCTCCTAAAGCTTATACATATCCTTTTCTGTTTCCTTTGTCTTTCCTCTAGTCATAAGGTCGTATACAGCCTGTTTAACATCTTTTTTGTTATAGAGAACTTCATTTATCTGCTTAGTAATAGGCATACTTACGTTATATTTTTCTGATAATTCATAAGCAGCCTTAGCATTTACAACACCTTCAACTACCATATGAATTTCTTCCAATGTTTCTTCTAAAGACTTGCCTTGTCCCAAAAGAATACCTGCACGTCTATTACGGCTGTGCATACTTGTACAAGTAACAATTAAGTCACCTATACCTGAAAGTCCACCAAAAGTTTCCTTTTTAGCACCCATAGCAACACCAAGGCGAGCTATTTCAACAATACCTCTTGTAATAAGTGCTGCCTTTGTGTTATCGCCATAGCCTACACCATCAGAAATACCGGCTGCCAAAGCAACAAGGTTTTTAAGTGCACCACCAAGTTCAACACCAATTAAGTCATCATTAGTATAAACTCTGAACATAGGTGTAATAAAAGTATCCTGAATTTCTTCAGCAACAGCCATATCTTCGCCGGCAGCAACAAGAGTTGTTGCCATACCAAGACCTACTTCTTCAGCATGGCTTGGACCAGATAAACAGCCTATTCTACACTGTGGAATTTCTTCCTTTATTACTTCTGAAAGACGCATAAGAGTGCTTTCTTCAAGACCCTTGGCAACATTAACAATTATTTCATCTTTTCTTACATAAGGAGCAAATCTCTTTGCCATATTTCTTACGAACTTAGAAGGTGTAGCAAATATAAGCATATCTGCCCATGCAACATCTTCGTCCTTGTAAGTTACATTTATTTCCTTATCAATTTTTACACCAGGGAGAAATTCTTTATTTTCTCCATTTAAGAGAATAGCCTGAGCTTCTTCCTCTTTGAAAGACCATAAAATAACATTATTTCCTGCTCTTTTAAGCTGAACTGCAAGAGCTGTACCCCAGCTACCAGAGCCGATAACTGCAACAGTTTTCATTTATTTAACCGCCCTTTCTTTGCTTCTTGTACCTACTTTACTTTCAGTACCATTCATTAATCTCTGTATATTAGCTTTATGCTTGTAATAAGCTAAAACACAAAGAACAAACATCAATATAATTTCTTCTGGCTTAATGCCTTCAATATTACGCATTATAATCATAACAATAGGATATACCAAAGCCATAGAAAGTGATGAAGCTGAGATATACTTTGTTGCTAAAACTACAACAATACCTACTGCATATGTAATAAGAGCAATTTTCCAATCTATGCAAAGCATAAGACCAAGTGTACAGGCAATACCCTTACCACCTTTAAAGTTAAGGTAGAAAGGGAAATTGTGACCAAGTACAGCACCTACGCCAGCATAAATTCCCGGCAAATGGCTTGAGCCTTCAACAAATGTACCACTACCTTTAAAAAGCATTGTACAAATGTAGTAAGCTAAAATAACCTTAAATAAATCAAAAATAAAAACTATAGCACCAAGTTTTCTGCCTAATACTCTGGAAGTATTTGTAAAGCCAGCATTTCCACTGCCATATTCTCTAATATCAATATGTCCGAAGAACTTGCCGACAAAATACGCTGACTGCAAACAACCCAGTCCATAGCCTATAATGAGGCAAAATAATCTAAACATAACTTATTCCTTTCTGTTTCTGGCAATAAAGTGTATTGGAGTACCTACAAAGCCAAAAGCATCTCTAAGCTGATTTTCCAAATATCTCTTGTAAGAGAAGTGTAAAAGCTCTGTATCGTTTACGAATAAAACGAATGTAGGTGGCTTTACAGAAACCTGTGTCATATAGTAAATTCTAAGCTGTTTACCCTTTTCAGCCGGTGGCTGATTCATAGCCATAGCCTCAATAAGAACATCATTAAGCATACCTGTAGCAATTCTTCTTGAATTGTTTTCGCTTACCATTGTAATTAATTCAAAAAGTTTTGTTACTCTCTGACCAGTTGCTGCTGAAATGAAAATTCTTGGAGCATATGAAAGATACTTAAATTCTGTATCAATATCCTTTAAGAACTTATTCATTGTGTGGTTATCTTTTTCAATTAAGTCCCACTTATTTACTGCAATAATAACAGCCTTACCAGCTTCGTGAGCAATACCGGCAACCTTTGTATCCTGTTCTGTAATACCTTCAACAGCATTAATCATAAGAATACAAACGTCAGCTCTTTCAACGGCAGCTACGGCACGAATAATAGAATACTTTTCAATACTCTCCTTAATCTTCGCCTTTCTTCTCATACCTGCTGTATCAATAAATACATACTTCTGACCATTGAGTTCGTATTCTGAGTCAATAGCATCTCTTGTAGTACCGGCTACATCACTTACAATAACTCTGTTTTCGCCTAAAATTCTGTTTACAAGTGAAGACTTACCTACATTAGGCTTACCAATAATTGCAACCTTTATTGAATCATCTTCTGCTGAATCATCTTTATCTGCTGGGAAATGCTTTACTACTTCGTCAAGAAGGTCGCCTAAACCAATCATCTGTCCACCGGATACACCAAATGGGTCACCAAGACCTAATGAATAAAATTCATAAACCTGCATACCATACTTAGCTAAATCATCAACCTTGTTTACAGCAAGTACAACTGGCTTGTCTGCTTTTCTTAAAATATTTGCAACCTGCATATCCATATCTGTCATACCTGTTCTTACATCAACAACAAAAAGTATAACATCAGCTGAACTAATAGCAATTTCAGCCTGTGAATACATATGTTTGAGCATCATATCATCACTGTCAGGTTCAAGACCACCTGTATCAATAAGTGTAAAATGATGGTCTAACCATTCTGCATCTGCATAAATTCTATCTCTAGTTACACCTGGCGTATCTTCTACAATAGAAATTCTTTCGCCGGCAATTCTGTTAAATAATGTCGACTTACCTACATTAGGACGGCCAACAATAGCAACTATAGGTTTTGCCATAAATTTAATCCTCCGTATCAAAAAATCTATAAAAGGGAACTTTGCCTTGAGTTTATACAACTGGGCAAAATTCCCCATTAAACATCATCAGTCTATAGTATTATAACACACAATAAAAAATAAATAAAGTGTGATATATGACTTATTTCCAACAATTATACATCTATATACTATATATTTTTGCCTATAAATAATTATAAACTCATAAAGCCTGCCAAAGTACCTCTTTTTGCTCCCATTACTCTGTGAGAGAAAAATCTATCTGGGTCACATTGTGTACAAATTCTGCTATTTTCAATATTTTCTCTTTTAATTCCCTCATTCACAAGTATTTCTTCGTTTATACTGTGTAAGTCAATAAACCATCTTTCAGCCATATTTTCATCAGGATAAATAAATTTGTCAGCCCAATCATAAGCCTGTCTGAAAGCTGTTACTACCGGTATATCAACCTGAAAATGGTCAACACCAATAGCCGGAGCAATGCCACAAACTATATCTTCTGGATTTGAGCCAAATTCTTCTTTCATTCTCTTGACTACTTTTCCTCCAATACCTAATACAGTACCTCTCCAACCACTATGGGCAATAGCAATAGCATTTTTAACCTTATCATAAAAATAAATCAAAACGCAATCTGCTGAAAAGCCTACTAAAACTACGTCCTTTTCATTTGTCATAATAGCATCGTAGCCGTCTTCCTGTCTCTCTTTAAAAAGACCTTTTCCTCTGTCCTCAGCAGTTACTCTCAATATATTGTCAGTGTGAACCTGTCTTGTCCATACAGTATTTTCAGCCTTTACACCAATAGCATTACATAAAATATCGTAATTCTTCAATACATTTTCTTTTTTATCTTCTCTCCAAGCCAAATTCATTGAAGAAAATGCACCTTCAGATACTCCACCATATCTGGTAGAAAAACAATGTTTTATTTCTGGCATATTTTCAAAAACCAAATATTCTAATTTATCTTTCTTAATCGTTTTCATATTATTTCTCCTAAAAAGCATTTTTAATATGGGTAATTTTAAAATTTAGTATTTCTATAACATCAAATCTTATATCACTATCCATACAATTTTTGTACTTTAAATAACAAAGAGCTGTATTTTGTATATGCTTTTGTTTTCTATAGTCAACAGCCTCTCTAGGTAATCCCTTTTCAGTATTAGTTCTGAACTTAACTTCAACAAAAACTATAGTTTTACCCTTCTTAGCTATTATATCAATTTCTCCAGTATTTGTTTTGAAATTCTTCTCTAAAATTTTATACAAATGTAGTCTAAGATATATTCTTGCAATACACTCACCTAGTTTGCCTTTTGATTTACTTTTCATACAAAATTACCTGTAAAACTCTTTCTGTGAATTGAGCAAAGACCATATTTCTTAATTGCCTCAATATGAGTTTTTGAGCCATAGCCCATATTAGAATCAAAATCATACATAGGATAAGTTTTAGCATATTCTGCCATCATTCTATCTCTTGTAACCTTTGCCACAATACTTGCTGCACCTATTGAAATACTCTTTGCATCGCCTTTTATAATAGGTTCTTGAGGTATATCAATATTAGGTATAGTAACTGCATCTACTAAAAGTTGTTGTGGTTTTATTGGCATATTGTTAATAGCCTGTTGCATAGCCTTATATGTAGCCTGCAATATATTTATATCATCAATAGTGTTGTTATCTTCCATACCAATACCGACAGAAACAGCCTTTTCCATTATAATATCAAAAAGTTCATCTCTTTTTTTGGCAGAGAGTTTTTTACTATCGTTTACACCTAATATCTTGCAACCTACAGGCAAAATTACACAAGCTGTAACTACCGGTCCAGCTAAAGGTCCTCTGCCTACTTCGTCTATACCACCAATATATTCTATACCTTGAGAAGCATACTTTTTTTCAAAAGCTGAAATAACTTCTAATCTCTCTAACTCTGCAATATATTTATCATAATTCTTCTTGCCAGATGCTATAATATTTTGAACACCCTTTCTCTCATCAGAAGAAAATTCCTCAATCAGGTTTGGGATACTTTTTATATCAGCATTATTAAATATTTCCTTTATTTCAGATATAGATTTCAAAACTACACTTCCTTTTCTTATCAAACTTACTTTGAATTATATAACCTAAAGTTAAAAAAAGCAAGCACAGTTACAATAACATACAAAGAATTATTGCATAAAATATAAATATAATTTAAGGAGTGTCAGTATTGGAATTTATAGCAGAATGCGACAAGCATATGTTGCCTACTGAACTATGCAATATAAAGTACAGTCTGCCACTAATTAACAGCCATGTTATTGAAGTCAGTAATAAGAATATTTCAAAATTAAAGAAAATAAAATCCATTAATGCCCTTTATCCTAACAAAACCATAGATACCCAAATGAACATTGTTAGAGATAAAGTAAAATGCATAAATACAAAATATACTGGCAAAGGTATATCTATTGCCTTTATAGATACAGGTATATGTAAAAACAATGATTTTGATTCAAGAATAAAGTGTTTCTATGACGTTGTTAATCATAAAAATTATGTATATGACGATTGTGGCCACGGTACTCATGTTGCCGGTATCTGTTCAGGAAGTGGTGCAAACAGTAATGGCAAATACAGAGGAATAGCTCCTGAAAGCAATATAGTAATGATAAAAGCCTTAGATTTTGAGGGCAAAGGAACAGCCTCCGATGTATTAACCGGTATACAATGGATAGCCGATAACTGCAAAAAATATAATATACGAATTTTAAATATGTCCATTGGTGCAGGAATTACGAACACAAAAGACCCACTTGTGAGAGCTGCTGAAATATTATGGGATATGGGCATAGTTGTAGTTGCTGCTGCCGGAAATAACGGTCCTCAAAAAGGAACAATATCTTCTCCCGGCATTAGCAAAAAGATAATTACTGTAGGTTCAGTAGATGACATCAATGTATCCGAAAACGATATAGGCAAAAGTTATTCCGGCAGAGGTCCTACTAAAGAATGTGTAATAAAACCTGACGTAGTTGCTCCCGGAACAAATATAATATCCTGTCTTTGTGAGGATAACAAAAGCAACAACTACTATAAAAGCCTTAGTGGTACATCTATGTCAACACCTATTGTAAGTGGTGCTATTGCCCTTTTATTAGAAAAAGCACCTGATTTAAAACCTGATGATATTAAGTTTATGCTTAAACAAAGTTGCCATAACTTAGAGTGTTCCCCAAACAGACAAGGTTGGGGTCTTTTAGATATTGAAAATTTGTTAAATCGGGAGGTTGTTTATGTCAGAAAATAGCAATATCTATAACATTTTTAGTAGACTTTCTAATTCCAATAATATAAAAGAGGACTTGAACGAAGCTATTTGCTTAGTAGAAAAGCACTTTAAACACAAGTATCTCACACCTATTGAGCAGGATATCCGCTGTTGTTCACAAAACTGTGCATCAGAACCTACAAAGGAAATAACACTACTTAAAGCCTGTAAACCATTTACTAACAATAAAGGCAATATTGATAACATGATAAATATAATAAACACCGTAAGAACTTTCAATCGTATTTGCGATAGCTACAATCAAAACATTTTACCTCAAACTTGTGAAAGAGAAGTTTCAACACAGACAATAAAGGATTCAGCTATACACAATGACGGAATATATGAAATCGACAAAGACTGTGGTGTTAGTATTAATAACAAAGAAACATCGGACAATAATATGCTTTTAATACTATTACTCCTTTTACTTTTTAATAAATAGAAAAAGTGGGTGCTTTCATTGCACCCACAACATGCTGTCGATAAAGCCGACAGCCTTGCAAGAAATGCTTGCATTTCTTGCAGTTAGTCTAAGGTAGGGACCAGCAGAACATTTAGCAAGCTAAATGTAAATTGCTATGCAATTTATC
>OGWS01000722.1_pt1 | contig 31606 bp, 27 predicted proteins | sample 1576111 | NCBI WGS metagenome assembly OGWS01 (sample SAMEA3541534, study PRJEB24748) | human gut metagenome | biome: human gut; feature: human-associated habitat; material: faeces | place: China | collected 2012
GTGGCGCCTGCGGCACAAAGTGCTGTGTGAAAAATATGCTATCAAGCATATTTTTCACACTATTCTCCATTTCATATTCTGAACGACTTCTTTTTTTCTCTTTCACTTTATGTTACACTAAATAAATCATAGTTACTTAGAAAGGATGATACAATGAAAAAAATCAAACGCATTGCCGCACTCACTGCTGTCATTGCATGGGGGCTTTTACTGCTTGTAACACTGATTACAGCTTTTATCAATACAGATTCTGCCCGTACACTGTTTAACGGTCTGATTTTTACGGATATTATCTTTCCAATCGTGATTTATGCCATGATGCTCGTATACCGTATACTCTCCCACAAATCCGACGATTAAAAGGATACGGCTGTCACACGGTTGAAATATTTTCATATTTCTTCATGTGACAGCCCCTTTTTGCAATTTATTTTACTTTGAATAACTGCTTACTCTGTGAATAATTTCATGTCTTCCCGGTCCGTTTGATACCATTGTAATTGGTGCTTCAATTTCCTGTTCAATGGCTTCGATATAATTTCTACATGCTTCCGGAAGGTCTTCATACTTTGTAATACCTCTGATGTCTGACTTCCAGCCTGGGAATGTCTTTAATACCGGCTTTGCTTTTTCAAGCTGTGCAGTTGTCGGGAAATCCTTTGTCACCTTACCGTCAATTTCATATCCGACACACATCGGGATTTCATCTAAATAACCTAATACATCAATAACAGTCAATGCAACTTCTGTTGTTCCCTGCATTCTGACACCATAACGTGTTGCAACGGCATCAAACCATCCCATACGTCTTGGTCGTCCTGTTGTCGCACCGAATTCACCGCCATCACCGCCGCGCTTTCTTAATTCGTCCGCTTCTTCTCCGAAGATTTCACTGACAAATGCACCGGCACCGACTGCTGATGAATAAGCCTTAACAACCGTTACAACATCCTGAATGGAGCTTGCCGGAATACCTGCGCCGATTGCGCCGTAAGGTGCTAATGTGGAAGAAGATGTAACCATCGGGTAAATACCATGGTCAGGGTCTTTTAAAGAACCAAGCTGTCCTTCCAATAAAACCTTCTTGCCTTCCTTTAATGCCTGATGCAGATATGCGGAAGTGTCTGTTACATACGGCTTAATCATTTCTTTATATTCCATTAAGGTATTGTAAATATCTTCCGCGTTAAGTAACGGCTTATGATAAAGATGCTCTAACATCACATTTTTTAAAGTTACGACATTTTCAATTTTTTCCATCAGCTTGTCTTTTTCTTCAAAAAGCTCGCTCACCTGAAAACCGATTTTCGCGTATTTATCTGAATAGAATGGTGCAATACCGGATTTTGTAGAACCGAAAGACTTTCCTGCAAGTCTTGCTTCTTCATAGGTATCAAAATCCACATGGTATGGCATAAGAATCTGTGCTCTGTCTGACACTAAAATCTTAGGCATCGGAACATTTCTGTCTGTAAGACTTTTTAATTCGTTTACCAGATAAGGTATATTTAAAGCAACACCGTTGCCGATAATACTTGTTGTATGATTATAGAAAACACCTGATGGCAGCAAATGCAGTGCAAACTTACCATAATCGTTAATAATTGTATGTCCTGCGTTGCTTCCTCCCTGGAATCTTACGATAATATCTGACTCCTCAGCAAGCATATCTGTAATCTTACCCTTACCTTCGTCACCCCAGTTCGCGCCAACAATAGCTTTTACCATAGTTTCCTCCATTCCGCTGATTCTTACCAGCCTGCATAAAACGTATTCATCGTGCCTGTAGGAAAATTTTTGTTTTCCCAAAAACCACACGTTGTTATAATACCACATCTATAGGAGTACAGGCAACGGTTATTTCATATAAAATACAAAAATAATATACAAAAAGACATTGAACAGACTACTTTGTAAAATCCGCTCAATGTCTTTCTTTTTATAAAGCTGTTGAGGGGAGTCGGACCCCCGACCTCTTCATTACCAATGAAGTGCTCTGCCACTGAGCTACAACAGCCTGCGTTCTACGCAAGAACTATAATATTATACCTCGCTTTATTTGTCAAGTCAACTTTTTATTTTCTCTGCGATAAAACTTCCTGTAGAAGACTATTACCGCAGAGAACACTCTTTTTAGAAGTTTGCAAAGACATGTGTACTTTTCTGCAATGTCTGTGCAATTACTTTATTTTCATTCATTTTGTCACTGATATTTACGATATCTTCAACCAGATTCTGCGTGCTTTTTGCAGCTCCATTAATTCCTTCTGCGCCTTCGTCCACTGCTGTTGTAATGGCACTGATAGACAATGCAATTTCATCGATATTTTTCTTTAACATATCTGTCTTTGCCGTAAATTCCTGCATTGCATTTTCAATGTAGGATGCATTATCCCTATATTTTACACCGCTTTCTACAAATGCTTCGAATTCCGGTAATATGGCATTTTGTATATAACCCACAAGCTCATTGGCATTATCCGAAAGATTATTGACAGCTGCTACAACAACGGAATTTATCTGCTGGATTCTGTTTGCCGTTTCACGGCTTGAATCCGCCAGACCGCGGATTTCATCCGCTACAACTGCAAAACCTTTTCCTGCCTCGCCGGCTCTCGCTGCTTCAATGCTCGCATTTAATGCAAGCAGGTTGGTCTGGCTTGATATATTTAAAATTTCATCCGTCAGGCTGGTTACCTGTCCTACACTGTGGCTGTCTTCAATCGCCTTTCCAAGTCCCTCTAATATAATTCCAATGGTTTCATCCATATTATTTCTTGCATCGCTCTCCATCTTATCCGCATTGGCCTTCATCTCTTTTGAGAATTCGTTAATTTCACCGGACTTGTGTGCTATCATCTCAACATCACCGCGTACATTTTCAGTATTATTATTAATAACGCTGACTGAATGTCCTACATCCTGCATAGTTGCTGACAGCTCTTCTGTCATCGCCGATAAATCTGTTGCACTGTCATTTGACGTTGCAACACTTTCTCCTACTTCACGTACTACATTCTCCATATGGTTCGTGTTCTCGATAATCATCTTTAGTATCTGCTGGAGTTTATCCATAAACAGATTAATACCATTTCCAAGATCAGCAATTTCATCATTTGACAAAACAGCAACTCTCCTGGTCAGATCTCCTTCACCTTTATCAATTCCGCTGATAATGTCCCTAATGTCCTTATTCGTGGCAAGAATCGGTTTAATCACAAAACGTATTACACAGTATAACGCCACCATAAGAAGCGTGACACTAATAGCAATAATTATGCCATTGCTTACCAATGCCCCCAGATAAACATCCGATAGTTTTTCTCGCGCATCAGATGCCGCAGTGTTCGCATGCTCCTTCATGACATTAATTTCATTTTGAATTGCCATGCTGCTTTCACTGACAACTCCATTTGCCAGTGCATAAGCCTCGGTATTTTTCCCAAGTGCGCTGTATGCCATCAGATTACCAAGCTCATACTTCATCGTCTCATAATTGGACACAACCGTTTCATAGGAGCTTTCATCCTCCGGCTCTACATATTTTCTGTAATCTTCAAGCTCCTGCTCTAACGTTTCCTGTTCTGTCTGCATTTCTTCAACAATGGAAATCATTGTATTGAGGTCCGTTGCTATAATATGGGACAAACCCAGCTTATGTATAGACTGTGTTTCGTTCTCAATGGCAGAAAGCTCGGAAATGCTGTTCATGCAATCATCTGCAATACGTGAAGCATTCCGATTTACCTTTCTTATATTATTAACTGCCATAACATTTGACAGTACAGATAATATTCCTAATATAAATACCGGCACCAGTATCAGCACCTTCAGGCTTGTTCTTTTTCTATTCATATAAACCCTCTTTTCTTATGCGTAATCCCAAAACAGCTTTTCCGGTTATTATTTTACCGTTGACGCCGTAATCCCGTCTACAAGCACATCCATAAGCTCCTGTTCCGAAAGACCACCTGTGTTTCCGCTAAGAATCGTATCTGCAAACGATTTACAGGCATCCCAGTAGCTATTTCCAACCCTCTGGAGTGTACCATACTTTGACTGGTCAATTACAGCCTGTATTGCTGCTACCTTTTTAATATCCGGTGAAGCAGCTGCATTAATATTTGACGGTCCCTGATTACGCTCTGTAAAACGTATTTTCTGATTTTCTTCATTTGTCATCCAGTCTGCAAGCTTGCATGCCCAGTCTTTATTTTTAGAATAGGCATTGACACCCATCATTTTATATCCCGTAAATGAAGCCATCTGCACTTCTCTTCCGGCGCATGTATAAGCTGGCAGTTTACATGCTCCATAGTCAGCTCCCCACGCTTCTTTTGCATTCATAACATCCCATACACCGCTGATACCGGCTATTACTTCTCCCGATTTCATCTTGTCCGCAATTTCCCCATTCGGGCAGCTTAAAAAACCGGCATTTGATGTAATCCTTTTTAACGCCTCTTCTATATCAACACCTCTTATATCACCGGATGTATCATTCCAGTTACAGGCATTTGTAACTCCGTCTTCATTCAATGACAGTTTCAGACCCGTATTACCAAAAAAAGAATACAGATACCAGCCCGAATTAAATTCCATCGCCACTTTCTTTCCCGCTGCCTGTGCTACGGAAAGCATTTTATCCAACGACTTTACATCCTCCTCCGTAAAATAGTCCTTATTATAATACATAAAATATCCATTGTCTGCCGTCATTGGATATCCGTATAATTTTCCATTAAGAGTTGCAGCATCCACTGACTCTTTTATATTCTCTGCCGACACTTCTTCTGCATTAGGAACCGGAACCAGCACCCCGCCTGCAACAAGCGATATAAGCTGGTCATCCGGGAACGAAAATACATCTGCCCCGCCGTGGACATCTGTAAGCATCACATCTCTTACCCCTGAATCCGCCTGTGTTTCAAGTGTGATATTAAAATCCGCCTGTCCCTTATACTGTTCTTTAAAACTGTCTATCATCTTTGTAAGCGTTGCTGTATTATCTTTTTCTCCCCATACCGTAAGCTCTACCGTTTCTGTACCTTCTGTTTCCTGTTTCCGGTCGTCTGCACTTTCTGCTGCACCGCACCCTGATAACAGTAGTGATGAGGTCATAAAAAATGCCATAACCCTTTTCAAACATTTTTTCATAGTAAACTCCATTCTGCAGACATTTCCCTGATTAACAACCTTTAAGACTGAACTGCCGCGATGCCTGCGGCGCAGTCATTCCGTATCACATTGCACTTAATTCCCCTATAAATCCGTCACCGCCATACAATACTTTTTATCTATAAACAGCATACTACTTTTCCTGTCAAACAGCAATCACTTAATTGTCTAAAGTCAGACGGGCCGCTTTACTGCGTATCCGTTGCAGGGCATTATCAACTGACTTCGGCGGCTTCTGCATTTTTTTTGCAATTGCTGTATAGTCCATTCCTTCCAGATAATAAGTCAGCACCTGCTGTTCAAAGGTACTCAATACTTCTTTTAAACGGCTCTTTAAGTCCCGGTTATGTTCTTTGTCTATCAGCAGTTTTTCAGGATTTAGCTCTGTCTGCGACTGCAGAATATCAACAAGACGCATATCACTGTCTTCATCACCGCCGGCCGGCATATCATATGAAACATAGGTATTCAGCGGCATATTTTTTTTACGGTTTGATGCCGCCACCGCCGTAATCATCTGACGATTGATGCACATACTTGCAAAGGTCGCAAAAGAAGCCTCCCGGTCTGTATTATAATCCCGGATTGCCTTATATAGCCCAATCATGCCTTCCTGAATCAAATCGTCATTATCCCCGCCGGCTAAAAACATGGCTTTTGCTTTTTTACGTACCAGATGTTTATACCGTTCAAATATAAAATCCATTGCATCTGTATCTCCATCGCGGTACCGTACAATCAATTCTTCATCACTGCACTGTTTCAAATCCATGTTTTATTCTCCCCAATACGCTTTATTTTAAGCGTTTTCACACAGAGCGGCATCCGGCTTTATCCGCTTACACCTTTTCCGCCAGTATCTGTTTTACCTATGCCTTTAAACGCTGGCGCACAATCTCATATGCCAACACACCTGCCGCTACGGAAGCATTCAGCGAATCAATATCGCCCTTCATCGGAATTGATGCCGTAAAATCACATTTTTCTTTTACAAGACGGCTCACTCCCGCACCTTCATTACCGATAACCAGTCCAATCGGTCCTGTAAGGTTTAAATCATACATCGTCTGTCCGTCCATATCGGCACACACAAACCACATGCCTTCTTTTTTCAGTTCTTCAATGGTCTTTGCAATGTTGGTTACTTTTGCCACAGGTGTATAGTTAACCGCTCCGGCAGAGGTTTTTGCTACGGTCGCCGTAAGTCCCACGGCACGGCGCTTCGGAATAATAACACCGTGTGCCCCGCAAAGGTTTGCAGTACGGATAATTGCCCCCAGATTGTGCGGGTCTTCAATCTCGTCCAGAATAAAAATAAAAGGGGCTTCGCCCTTTTCCTTTGCTGCATTTAAAATATCTTCGACTTCCGCATATTCATATGCTGCCGCCTGCGCAACAACACCCTGGTGATGTCCGCTGTTTGCCAGTCTGTCCAGCCGTTCTTTATCCACAAAATTGATAATGGTATCCGTCTTTTTGGCTTCCCGCAAAATACTTTTTACAGGACCGTCCTGACAGCCGTCTAACACAAACAGCTTGTCAATGGTCTTTCCTGCGCGGAATGCTTCCAGTACGGCATTTCTGCCCTCTATAATAAATTCTTTATATCTCATTTTTTCTCCATTCTATGGTGTTCCCATTCCCCGATTGCCTCCAGACCTGTATGTACCAGCTTTGTCAGGCGGTCGTACTGCCCGTCCAGATACAGATATCCCATTAAGGCTTCAAAACCGGTTGCACGTCTGTAATCACCGATTGTCGCGTTTTTGGCAGAAGTATACGACTTTGCATTTCTGCCCCTTTTATAGACTGACAGTTCATTTTCCGTCAGCTGTTCTTCAAGGATGCCAATCAGTTTAGACTGCGTTTCCGCCTTGACCAGCCTGCACGCATGCCGGTTGATTTTGTTGACCGGCATGTTGCCAAGGCTGATTAAATAGGTGCGGATTACAAGGTCGTAAATGCTGTCGCCGATATAAGCAAGCACCAGGGGTGATAACTGCCGTGGTTCTACCTGTGCAAGCTCTAAATTCTGCCAAATATTCCGTGTCAGATTTTCTTCAAAATTTAAGCTCTTTTCCATCTTACGCCTTCTCTTGTATCTTCTAACACAATGCCCTTTGCTAAAAGAGTATCCCTGATTTCATCCGCTTTTGCAAAATCTCTGTCTTTTCTTGCCTGCTGACGCTGTGCAATCAGATTTTCGATTTCTTCATCTAACATTTCCGCTTCTTTTTCCGTTATAAGTCCCAGTACATCTGTCAAAGCTGTAATCTTTGCCTTTAACGCATTGAGATATTCTGCGGTATTATCTGCCGATGAATTGGAATTTGCAAATTTAACAAGTTCAAATACAGCTGCAATCGCATCTGCCGTATTAAAATCATCTTCCATTGCCGCTTCAAATTTTGCCGTCATTTCCGCAGTCTTTTCAAGCAATGCCTTTTCTTCATCTGTCATTGCACCAGCCTGTGCATTTTCCGCAAGGTGTGTCAGATTGCCGACTGCCGTCACGATTCTATCCAGACCGTTCTTTGCAGATTCCATCAGGTCATGGCTGAAATTAATCGGATTTCTGTAATGCGCACTTAACATAAAGAAACGCAGTACCTGTAAATCGTATTCTTTGCTGATATCTCTTACAGTAAAGAAGTTACCGAGAGATTTAGACATCTTCTTATTGTCAATATTTAAAAATGCGTTATGCATCCAGTATTTTGCAAATGGTACACCATTTGCAGCTTCTGACTGGGCAATTTCATTTTCATGGTGTGGGAAAATCAAATCCTCTCCGCCCGCATGAATATCAATCTCGTCTGCCAGATACTTCTTAGACATGACAGAACACTCAATATGCCAGCCCGGTCTCCCCTCACTCCACGGTGATTCCCAGTAAGGTTCACCTTCTTTTTTCGGCTTCCACAATACGAAGTCTAACGGGTCTTCCTTTTCGGATTCTCCGGCAACCTTGATATCTCTATGTCCGGCTTCCAGATCATCAATATTCTTCTTTGAAAGCTTGCCATAGCCCTCAAACTTTCTAGTGCGGTAATAAACCGTACCGTTGACATTGTAGGCATAGCCTTTGTCAATCAATGTCTGAATCATGTCAATCATGCCGCCGATTTCCTGTGTTGCAAGCGGATGTGTTGTGGCAGGCTTGATATTCATGCCTTCCATATCCTTTTTGCACTCTGCGATATAACGCTGTGAAATTTCTTCGGCAGATACACCTTCTTCATTGGCCTTTTTAATAATCTTATCATCCACATCCGTAAAGTTGGATACGTAATTGACATCATACCCCTTATATTCCAGATATCTTCTTACCGTATCAAAGCAGATCATCGGTCTTGCATTTCCGATATGAATCAGGTTGTATACGGTCGGTCCGCAGACATACATCTTTACCTTGCCTTCTTCAAGCGGCTGAAATTCTTCTTTTCTTCTTGTCAGTGTATTATAAATTTTCATTATTGCTCCTCTTTTCCGTAGACGCTTTATGTCGGCGGTACGCGGGCTGAATTCCATTCAACCCTGCGATAAATCTATTTGTGGCATCTACGGCACAAATAGTTGTGTGAACAATCTTAAATTTATGGATTGGTCACACTTTCCAATGCCTTCTCTAATTTATCAAGACGTACCCGAAGGCGCGCATTTTCACTCTTTAAATCGTCCATTTCCGTCTGTACCGGGTCCGGCAGATGCACCTGGTCTAAATCGTCATTGACACGTACATCATTTTGAATGACGATTTTACCCGGTACACCGACAACCGTTGAATTCGGCGGCACATTTTCAAGAACAACCGAACCGGCGCCGATTTTACAGTTATCTCCGATTGTAAATGAACCAAGCACCTTTGCTCCCGCACCGATTAATACGTTATTCCCCACTGTCGGGTGGCGTTTTCCGCTTTCTTTTCCGGTTCCGCCAAGTGTTACCCCCTGATACAGTGTTACATTATCCCCGATAATGGCTGTTTCACCGATAACCACGCCATGTCCGTGGTCGATAAACAGACCTTCACCAATCTGGGCGCCCGGATGAATCTCGATACCGGTCTTTCTTGCCGTTTTCTGCGAAATGCGGCGTGCGCGGTAATAATGCTTTTTCAGGTACAGTTTATGTGCCTTGCGATATTTTAAAATTGCATGAAAACTCGGATATAAAAACACTTCCATCGTTGATTTTATTGCCGGGTCCCTGTCCTTTATGACCGCAATTTCCTGTTTTACATATTTAAAAAACTCCATGTCTACTCCTCAATGTCTGATTGCTGTTACTTTATTTTACGGAACAACCGCCACATCCGCCACAACAATTTGTCATATCCGAATCGCCATAGATATAATTAGTCACGTCATTTAAGCTGCAAACCGCCTGGGAAGAAATGCCCTCTCCCGTACCGGTAAAGCCAAGTCCTTCCTCGGTCGTTGCCTTTACATTGACACGGTCGATGTCAAGCTTTAAGGTGTCTGCAATATTTTTGCGCATTTCATCGATATACGGACGCATTTTCGGCTTCTGCGCAATAATCGTTGCATCAATATTTTCAATGACATAATTCTTTTCATCTAAAAGCTTTCCAACCTGTCTTAACAGTTCCAGACTGGAAATGCCTTTATATCTGTCATCGTTGTCCGGAAAATGCTTTCCAATATCTCCAAGCGCTGCCGCACCGAGCAGTGCGTCCATAATCGCATGAAGCAGGACATCCGCATCAGAATGTCCCAGCAGACCTTTTTCATACGGAATTTCCACTCCGCCTATAATCAGCTTTCTGTCTTCCACCAGTCTGTGTACATCATACCCCATTCCAACGCGCATTTTCATTCTCCTTTCTGACTTCTATCATTTTATTTTCCCGTAAAAGAATACCATTATTCTATGAATTGTACAAGTGAAAATATTTCCGCTTTGGCAGTGTTTTACGGTATTTTCCCTGTATATGCAAAAAAGACACCTTTATTCAAGGTGTCAATGTAGTAGCGAGAGGGAGACTCGAACTCCCGACACCACGGGTATGAACCGTGTGCTCTAGCCAACTGAGCTATCTCGCCATATTCTTTTCATGTATGGGACCTATAGGGCTCGAACCTATGACCCTCTGCTTGTAAGGCAGATGCTCTCCCAGCTGAGCTAAGATCCCATATTCAAATTCATGATAAACAATCGCTGCAACCGCTTGCGCTGTGTTGTTTGTTTTTGTTCTCTCGTGAACTGACTTGGTTATTATAATACGATAATCGCGTAAATGTCAAGCACTTTTTTCAACTTTTTTTGAGATTTTTTTATTTTTTCTGCAAACCCGCAGAAACAGGGGGCTTTGTAAAGGAATGGCAGCTCCGGTAATTCGTTCTTTTCTATGATTGATTCCAACATTTCGGCAAATTCTTTCGAATTACGAATCTGATACTGCATATGATTAAATCCGCTAAAAACCGGAAAGTTCCCATATTTATAAGTCTGCATAACGGCATTTCTGTATTTTAAATGGTCTTCCACACTGCCAAACTCCCAATATGTACTTTTTTGTAATTCTTCGGGCAAATCCGAAAATGCTTTATCCTCCAGACTGTCCATAAGCTGTCTTTTTAAATTTCCATATGTTATCGTTCTGCCTGCTTCTATAAAATACGGCTTTATATTATCATCATCGCACCACATGATTTTTTTTAATGTTTTTCCTTTTGACCGGTAAATGCTTTTTATTGCCAGATATATGAACGGAACCATTATCTTTCTCAATGTCTTTCCAATCTGTGCAAACTGCCCGCCGTCAAAAAAGACATGTTTTACGGGTATCTGTGTATTGGTTAGAAATGCCATTGCAAGGTCTGCGCCGATTGAGGAAGCCACCACAAGTTCTATCTCACGGATTCCCTGTTCTTTTAAAAATGTCATTATCTGCTGTATTTCATCTGTTTTACTGCGATATTTTTGTCCGGCACAATATACTGTCGAAGTCGGCATAATGCAGTAATATTTCTGTTCCAGACACTCTGCTACCGGCATACTGCTGTCACCCGTCACTCCCATTGCATGAAAAAATAATATTGCCGGTTTTGATTTGTCACCTGCTGTTTTAAATATCATATTTTCCCTTCTCTCTGTGCAAATTATATGTGCGCCTTACTCCATGCTTCCTATATTAAAATTGTACTCATCTGCTTCCCGTGGATTTTTAAAGCCTTCAAATGCTTCCACTTTCGTCAGCGAAAGATAAAAGCCACAATTCGGAACAGGGTACTTCTGTTTTTCCTTTCGGACATAACCTTTGATAGACAGCAGATATTTTCCGGCAGGGACATCATATTTGATATCTGTATAAATTTTAACAAGCTCTCCCTTTCCCGTTTCCGCCTTATACCACCGTTCCCATGGCGAGCGGTACCGCTCCACCGGTTCAAACTGTCCCGGCGTGGTGTAAAATTCTTCTTCCTTTTCATGATATATTTTCGGCTCAAAAGGCTCAAGCTGCCGGATATTGGAAATCCACAGCCCGTCTTTAATTTCCAGATTAAATCCGTCATAGTCAATCTTTTGTGTCCACCGGTCGTCAAACGGCTCGTCCCGTCCTTCGAGCCGGATTGCGTAATTATACGCATTAATTCCTACTAACGGAATTAAAATGCCCTCTTTCTGCGTAGACAAATAAAGTTCCTTATCCTTTTGTAAAAGACTTAACAGCTTTCTTTTTCGAATTTTTTCACGTTTCAAAAAGTCCTGTACGGTATCTGCGGAAAATATACAAATCCCGTAGCCCATTGCGTCTACTTCTCTGTCCATGTTTTCTTTCTCCCCATTATTACCATTATAATATGTGCTTTTATTATAGCATTTTGGTGTTGCCGCTGTCTAAATGTTTTTGCTGTAAAAGCTGCAAAACGGATTTTCAATATAAATTTGACATAAATATGGAAATAGAGTAATATGAATATATAAAAAGGCACTGTCGATAGACGGTTTAGCCTTTAGGATACAAGTTATTAAAAATAACCGTTACCGTGGCTGGGGGCGGTTATTTTTTTGGTTTTTTATTACAAATGGAAGCAACAAGCGTTGCAACTGCACATAATACTAATGTATATGTAAACATATCTGAATAAGTCACCATAGTCTCACCTCCTCTCGAAGGTATCGACTAAACCGCCTACCGTGAATGGCAGTGCCAAAATTATATTAACATACTAATTGAAAAGTTAGCAACATCTCTTTATAACAATAATTCCTCCATCATTTGCAATAACAAAATACTTTCCATCGTAGCTAAATCCACAGATGTATGCACCATAATTTTCATAAACTTTTATTTCATCACTTTGGCCAGGAATAAAAGTTATAGTCGTAATATACTCTTTTGTTTTCTGAATAAGAACCCTTTCGCCCTTATTTGTTGTATCAGGTAAGTTTCCACCGTATTCTCCTGCTATTAAAATCTGTTCGTCCGGTAATTTATCACAAATTGCAATAAGTTCTTCTTCATCATAATCAATCATACAATTTTCAATTTTTCCATTGTCACAATCTAGAATAGTAGTTTTTTGAGAAGAAATGATAATCATTTTATTTGAAATTTTCTTAGAAAACCCAAGCCATTCAAAACCTCCAACAGAAAAACTCGTTACAAATTTCCAACCGTCAATATGCTGACAGGCACGGATGCTTTCATCATAATTCATTAGCATAAATATTCCCCCCTATAAAATCTAACGAAATGCTCTTTTACAAATTGTTAAGTTGTCTATTTCTTCTTTTTCGGTTTTGGGGCTGGCAGTTCATCATACATTGCATGAAACAAGCCTGTCAAAAATTCCTTATTATCAACTTCATCTACCAACAACATCTCTTTTTCTCCCTCATAGGGTAATTCATACGGAGCTGTCGGCATATAACTAATTGCCGATTTTACTGGTTTAACAAGTAATCTATCATCATAGATACCGCCTACAATCTTGCCACGATAATAAATAATAAATTCTCCCATCATAGCTCGATAAGTAATTTCTTCTAACTCAGATAGCTGCCCTAAAATAAACTCTAAGTATTCCTTGCTTGATGCCATATTTCCTCCTCAAATCCCGAATTTAAACCATTAAATGTTAATTTCTGCTTATCACATGGTAATTCTTCAAATTCTATTACTTATTCCCCTCGTTTCACACATAATTTTAATTTTTCCCAATTAATTATAATTATTATATGTAAAAACAGCCGTAAATTCAATCTTTCATTGTATTTTGTCCCCGTCAGAAAACATAAAACAGGTATTCTGATACTAATTTTGCAGCAAATAAAAATCATTTGTATTAATTCATACGTTTTATTATATACTTTGTGCCTCTGCCCTTTCCTTTAACCTCTACCACTCCCTTTTGGCTCATTTCTTTCAATAACTGTGTTGTTTTTGATTTCCCAAATGGTGTATAGGGTGCTATTTCACTGATAGGCTTGAGCATTGTCGTGCTTAACAGCGCATACACCTGCTTTTCATCTTCCGTTAAATTTATATTTTCTTCAAAAACAGGAAGCATAATCCTAATCGTATTTTCTGATACTTCAAAATCAGGTTTTCTTAATGCACTTTCATATAATTGCTTTATTCTTGTAATTCCGGTTCCAAAAATCTCAACAAACCCAAGCCTATAAAATACATTTGCAAGATTCCTGTTTCTTAAAACAGAAATTTTACCTGATAAGTATTCATCTTCTGTTATTCCTGATGGCAGACCTCCGGGCGAAATAACCTCAATTCTGTCATCAAACATCAGAACTCTTATTTGTGATTCTATATCCCACGCTCTATGAATTAAAGCATTTGCAATCGCTTCACGAAAAGCTGCTTCCGGTATTTTTTCTACATTTTTTCTCTCTGCCCCCTCTATTATTTCGTATTGATAATAATCTCTGAACATATCTATTGCTTTATCATATACCTCTAATATGGATATATTTTCAATCGTTGCCCTTTTTTGAATAACACTGATATTTTGACCAAACTTTACAATATCAATGCCGGGAAAATGATTTCTATCCGCTAAAAGTCCTGCTGCATTATTATATCCATTATTATTATCATATAAATTAAGTATTTTTAAAGTATCCTTATTAAAAGTTTCAATCTGAATGCTTTCTTTTAATTTTTGATGCAAAACTTCAAATGTTAATTTCTGTTCATTATATGGTAATTCTTCAAATCTTATATTTTTGCCCTCCAATATAAGACGTGAAAACTCTAATGTATCTACCTCTATCGTTGCAGTATCATTTCTCTTATATGCCTTTGACTTGTATAGATACGGCTTATGAATTCCACTCTTTACAGTAAGCTTTATCGTACTGTCGTTTTGTATTTCAAGTGTATAATCCGGTTGTGGCGAAATACTGTCGTTAATTTTATTTTCTATATCAAGACAGGATTGTTTTACAATCATTCTGTATAATCATTGCTGTTAAAAACTTTTGCATTGCAAACCGGAAGTTGTTTAACTGATTCTATAATGTCCTATGATATCATCACGATGTTCCAGTATATCCTCTTCATAATATATTTGATATGGATTTGCATGATGGATAACAAAACATATACCTTTTCGATTTCTCTTGTCAGATATAATGCCTATATGTTTTTTAAATACAACAATATCTCCACCTTGCCATTCTTTCATTTCATTTATATCTGTAGTAAGACTTATTGCATTATTATCGAAATATACTTTTAAGTTTTTAACTCTTCTAAAATCTATATTTTTATCAACGGCATCCATATCATATAATTCTTTATTGTTTTTTATATCCTCATTTACTAATTCCATCAAATCATATCCTGCATCTTTTAAAGCAAAAGCTACTACATCAGTACAAACCCCATATTCATCATTTGGATAACCTGTATTGTAATATTTGCTTTTATATTTTGGATTAGTTTTTATGTAATTATTTGCATTATTTAATATATCTGTTTGGTCATCTATACCATCATTGTCTTTATCAATATTGCTCTTGTAAGCTTCTATATTGAAATCTGCATTTGTATATTTTTTATGTGGAATATAATTAAAACAATACAACACATATAAAGCAACAATTATTAGCACCGAAAAAACAATAAGTGTTATTCTCTTCTTCATACATTCTCCATTAAACAACTTTCGATCTGCGGGGATACAATAACTTATATTCTTTTCCTCTTTGATACATGAAATAAAAAACACGCAAAACATATACATACTACTTTGAATATATTACCTATAAGTGCATTATCATTTACAGTAATTTGGGATAATGTATTAATTAAGGCATGTGTCATTACACATATCCACAAACTATTTGAATATGCAAACAACGCCGAAAAAATAAAACAGTTTGTTAATAATCCCAATAAGAAATACGGAACATTAACAATTTCTATACTGCCATCAATATAAAAGAACAGGAAATGCCATATGCTCCAACATAAAAAAGTAATAATCGTTGCAGCAATATATGGAATCTTTTTCTCTAAGCAAGGTTGAAACGAATATCTCCAGCCTATTTCTTCTATTCCGCCAAATGCTATTGCCTTAAAGAAAAGAACTAGCAGAATCAGTAAACTTTCTATTTTAAATCCTTTACTTACTATCACAGAACAAAAATCCATAAATAAAAATACCAGTACTACTGCATAGATTTTAATTGATTGCTTTATATCGAAAAAATCTTTTAATATACTTAACGGTCTTTTAGCATTATATTTGATTTGGTAAAATACACCCCAAAGTGCAGATGACACACCGCCAAATATAATAAAAACCATTCCCAAAAACGAATTGTATCCCAATTCATACCCTTTCGCTTTTAGTATCCCAACCAGTGCCGCAACAACAGTTATCTGAAGCAATGTCGGAAATAAAAAACCTTTGATAATTGACTTATTATTCATTATTCATCCCTTAAATAATTAAATTACGATTTAAAAAATCCACGCTTGCATTATACCATAAAAATAACGGCACTGTATATCTCTGTCTACCAATATACAATGCCGTTATCAGCTGTTTCTTTTTTCTTTTTATACGTTAATCTCTGCTGTCATGCCCAGCTCGTCTTTGCTTGCAGCAAGAATCGGCTGAATCACTTCTGCTAAGTATTCTTCAACCTGCTCCTTAGAACGTCCGACATACTTCATCGGGTCTAATTTTGCCTGTAATTCTTCAAGCGTTACGTTAAACATCGGATCTGCTGCGATTAATTCAAGCAGATTGTTGTCTAAGCCTTCCTGCTTTACACGCTTGCCTGCTTCCATAGAAAGCTCGCGGATTCTTTCGTGCAGTTCCTGTCTGTCGCCGCCTGCCTTTACAGCGTCCATCATGATATTTTCGGTTGCCATGAACGGAAGCTCTGACATCAGTCTTCTGTTGATAACCTTATCATATACAACCAGTCCGTCTACAACATTTAAGTAAAGATCTAAGATACCGTCTACTGCTAAAAATCCTTCCGGAACGGATAATCTCTTGTTGGCTGAATCGTCCAGTGTTCTTTCAAACCACTGTGTAGAAGATACGATTGCCGGATTTAACGCATCACAGATAACATAATCTGCTAAAGATGCCATTCTTTCACTTCTCATCGGATTTCTCTTATAAGCCATGGCTGATGAACCAATCTGTGATTTTTCAAACGGTTCTTCGATTTCCTTTAAATGCTGTAATAAGCGGATATCGTTAGAGAACTTATGTGCGCTTGCCGCAATGCCTGCAAGAATATTTAATACTCTTGTATCTACTTTTCTTGAATAAGTCTGTCCTGATACCGGATGACATGCTTCAAAGCCCATTTTCTGTGCAATCTTTTTATCAATCTGCTTAATCTTTTCATGGTCACCGTTAAACAGCTCTAAGAAAGAAGCCTGTGTTCCGGTTGTACCCTTACATCCGAGCAGCTTCATGGTTGAAAGCACGTAGTCGAGGTCTTCTAAGTCCATAACCAGTTCATTGAGCCACAGTGTTGCTCTCTTACCGACAGTGGTCGGCTGTGCAGGCTGGAAATGTGTAAATGCCAGTGTCGGCTGTGCCTTATACTTGTCCGCAAACTTTGAAAGTTCGTTGATAACGTTGACTAACTTTTTACGAACCAGTTTTAAGCCCTCTGTCATAATAATAATGTCGGTGTTATCGCCTACGTAACATGAAGTTGCGCCTAAGTGGATAATGCCCTTTGCTTTCGGACACTGCAAACCATATGCGTAAACGTGTGACATTACATCGTGGCGTACTTCCTTTTCACGCTTCTTGGCATCTTCGTAGTTGATATCGTCTTTATGTGCCTTTAATTCGGCAATCTGCTCGTCTGTAATATCAAGTCCTAATTCCTTTTCTGTTTCGGCAAGTGCAATCCAAAGTCTTCTCCATGTCTTAAATTTCATATCCGGTGAAAAAATGTACTGCATTTCCTTGCTTGCATAACGTTCTGCAAGCGGTGTCTGGTATCTGTCGTTCATGATTTAATCCGCCTTTCTTTTTTACATCACTCTATATATTGCACACATTCTATACATCTTTCATACTTTATGTACCGAGTGTATTTATATATCACATATTATATACAGTCTATATATTCTCATTCTCCATTCGTGCCGTTTCATCAAACCGACCGAAGAAAGCCTTACTTCTCTGTCTGTTTAGCCCATTTCGCCACGGATATCCTGTGTCGGCGGCTCTATCGGGTAATTTCCGGTAAAGCAGGCATCACAGTAATCTTTCTGTCCGTTAATCATTTCACTTAAACGGTCTACTTCCAGATAGCCGAGGGAATCTGCACCAATCAGCTTGCAGATTTCGTCTACGGTGTGTCCTGAAGCAATCAGCTGGTCTTCTGACGGAATATCCGTTCCGAAGTAGCATGGGTGCTTAAACGGAGGAGAACTGATTCTTACATGCACCTCTGCTGCGCCTGCATTCTTTAACAGGCTGACAATTCTTGCACTCGTTGTACCGCGCACAATGGAATCATCAATCATGACAACCCTTTTGCCTGCCACCGCTTCTTTTAAAACATTTAACTTTACCTTTACGCTGGACTCGCGCTGCTCCTGCTTCGGCTTGATAAAGGTTCGTCCTACATAGTTGTTCTTAATAAAGGCATTGCCGTATGGAATACCGGACTGCATAGAATAGCCAAGTGCCGCCGCATTTCCGGATTCAGGCACACCGACAACAAGGTCTGCTTCTACCGGGTGGGTCTTTGCAAGAATCTTTCCTGCATTGATACGGGATTCGTAAACGCTCATGCCGTCGATATCGCTGTCCGGACGGGCAAAATAAATATATTCAAAAATACATCTTGCTTTCTTTTCCTGACAAAGACTAGTATCCGATGCAATACCGTCCTTTGTAATCGTTACGATTTCACCCGGAAGCACGTCACGGACAAATTCTGCACCAACCGTATCAAGTGCGCAGGTTTCTGATGACAGAAAATACGCATTGTCACGCTTGCCGATACAAAGCGGCTTAAAGCCAAACGGGTCTCTTGCGCCGATTAACTTTCTGGGACTCATGACAATAAGGGAATATGCACCCTTTAACTTCTGCATTGCACCCTTTACCGCCTCTTCAACGGTTCCAACCTTTAATCTCTGTCTGGCAATTAAATATGCAATTACTTCAGAATCAATGGTCGTCTGGAAAATTGCTCCTGTGTAAGAAAGTTCTTCTCTTAATTCCAGTGCATTTAAAAGATTACCGTTGTGAGCAAGTCCCAGTGTTCCTTTTACATAATTTAAAACCAATGGCTGGGCATTTTCTCTGACACTGCTTCCAGCTGTGGAATATCTGACATGTCCAACACCGATATTTCCTTTTAAATTCTCAAGATTTTTTGCATTAAACACTTCATTGACAAGTCCCATATCCTTGTGTGCAAGGACTTTTCCTTTCGGGCCTTCTGTGTCACTGACTGCAATACCGCAGCTTTCCTGTCCTCGGTGCTGTAATGCAAATAAACCATAATAAATCGTTGATGCTACATCATTTCCGTCGAAATCATATGCGCCGAAAACACCACATTCATCATGTAATTCATCTTCAACCGTTTTGTCGGTCTGATTAAGATAGTTCTTCATTGACTCCTCCATAAAATTTTGCTGTATTAACTATAAAATTATATAACACACTTTTGGCAAAATCAATATAGAAAATCTCCTGTTTTACCTGTACTTGTAAAAACCTTCTCCTGATGATATGCCAAGCTTGCCTTCACCTATGTATTTTTTAAGAATAGCTTCCATTTTCTTAAAATTATACGGCATCATCATTTTCTTTAAAAGCGGCGAGAAAATCCCCGGAACGCTCTGATACTGATGCACGATATTATAAGCCGTTGTCAGACCGACTGTATCAAATATCTGGAACGGTCCTTTTGGTGCGCCGGTACCTCTTGTCCATGCAGTGTCAATGCTTTCCGGGTCTGAAATGCCTGCCGCATACAAATCCAGTCCGCTTAACAGGAACGGAACAAGCATGGAATTTAAAAGGTATCCGCTCTTTTCTTTTTTGACCGGCAGCCCGATCATGCGGATTTCATTGGCAAACTGCATGACTTCATTAAAATATTTTTCATCGGTCTTTGGCTGTATCATGACCTCTGCTGTATTATTCTTCCAGATGGAGTTTGCAAAATGCAGGGACAGATATTTTTCCGGTCTACCTGTGTACTTTGCAAACATTGACGGAAGCAGTGTAGACGAATTTGTGACAATCACAGTCTTTTCCGGAAGAAGCGGTGCAAGCTTTTCATAAAATGCGATTTTATCTTTTTCGTTTTCTGCCATGGATTCAATCACAAGGTCAGCATCTGTCACTGCCTTTGCCATATCCGTTTCCAGTCTGATGCCTGCATATGCCGCCTCGGTCTTTTTTAAACACGCTTCTTTATCAAAGTTATCTTCATCGGCAAGCCCGGCACACCATGCATTTTTATCCTGTGACATCTGCTCAATCGCATCTATGTAGGTCTGTTTCAGCGTATCCAGCTTCGGCTGTGTACGTCCGATAGAACCCTCACTTCTTAACCAGATCGTAACGTTAAATCCACAGTATGCCACCTGAAATGCGATCTGGCTTCCCAAAACGCCGCCGCCCGCAACTACAATATTTGAATAACTCATATTTTTATCCCCTTTCAATATAGTAATTATTATTAGGCATTTATAGAATGCCACAAGACGCATAAACACAACATTTTTGTTGCTAAAATCAAAAATCTTCTCTCAGTTTGTGATACAATAGAGTTGTTCAGAAACTATAAATATCCTCTTCCTATCATACTCTGAGCTTTAATTATTCAATGCCTTTTTTATTGCGACTAATTTTCTTTGACTTATCTTTCTTCAATATTCCAGATATGTTGGGAGATTTTGTGGTTTTACCAGAATTCCTGATTCTTCCAAAATTATCCGTTTTAAACAAGACCTTTTACCGAACCTATAATCAATTTTTGATAATCTTGTTGATATCACAGAACCAATATGACAGAATATTGATAGTAATCCTGCCTCTATGTCAGCATCTGCCTCGTCTAATAATGAAATAAAACAGCTCTGCATTAATGGGCATTTCTGCTACGCTTACAAATTTGTTCCCAACCGGTTTTAAATGGTCCGTTCCATTGCTTTCTACAACACGGATTATCCTGCTTCTCATTCAAACATTATTGCTAAAAAAATTAAAAATTCCCCGATAAGGATATAATTTTGCAGCTGACTCAAAAGCATTATTACCTATTTTAAAGGATTATATCTTCAATAAGAATTGCAAACGAGCTTAGTAATTTTCACAATCATCTTATTTATCACTACAAGCCTTTAATACAAGTCTGTTAAAGTTAATATCTTTATTATTCTGAATTGCATCCTGGTTAGCTGGTGCATTACTAAAATGTAATACCTCCCCATTAAAACCTGTAGCTGTTATTCCTGATATTCCCTCTTTGGCAAGTCTTCTGAAATCTTCAAGTTCAAGTATATATGTATCAATATTTACATCCTTAGTTACATCAATCTTGTCAATTGATACAAATGCAACTGCTGGAACAAGCCCAAATGAATTAGCAAAATCCTCTAGTTTATCCTGCTGATTTTTGTCAAATAGATGCTGCGGACCATCTGTTTCAAATACTCTTGACTTTACTGATATTGCGTATCTTTTGCCATCATTACCTGTTGCAATCAAATCAGCTCCAACATGATCTACACATGCAACTCTATGACCATATATCCTTCCTATAATAAATGTCATAAGCTGTTCCCCAAAGTCACCTAACTGTTTTGGTAATCTCTCGTCCTTCATATACTTTTCTCCTCTTAAATCAAATATTAGATAGACATTTTTATTGTAAAAATAAAATATCACCTAAAGTTTAGGGTAAAATAATGTTGACTAAAAATCAATTAACTAATCCCCCCTAATGGAGATATACCCATATAATAACATATAGCCAGTTCTCTTTGGCAAATATTTTTAAAATTGTTAAAACAAATTTGCCAATGTCAAATATTAGTTTCTTTCCTTTCTTGATGAATCCATTAACCTTAATGAAATTGTTCTTGTTTCTTTTGTCACTCACTTTTACACCTGTACCGTAATGTCCCGTAGGCACCGACTTTATCCAATACTCAAAATTCTGCTGTTTTAGCGTATTTTCTCTATCTTGACTGACTCACTCCTAATCATATTCTTGCATACTTCCAATTTTTTTATTTCTATGGCTTTGATATTGTCCCTAGATAGCTCAATATTTACACATTTCCATCAGCTCATTTTATTGGATTTACAATCAATGTTCAATCACCTTTCTGATCTGACCGAACCGATCTACCAAAACTCACACTTACCTTCATAGCAATTTTTGATACTTCTAGTATTGAAGCATGGGTAATAAAAATAATTCACAATATTTTATCCGCATTATCAAACATTTAAAAACTTTTAAGAAATTCCATAGCCCCAACAATTCCCATATTCCCTACAAATCAACATATGATCTCATACCACTTCCAATCAGGCAATACAACAAATGTGCTGCATCTATGAGCATTATTTCTATTATGCCTATAAATTCAAGTCCATTACAAATGATCTTAACATTGTTCATGACATTACTTTCTACAACAGGAATTTTCTAAATACCCATTCTGATATTGTTATTAGGAAATGACCCTAATTCCCCTAATGAAGATATATCTCTTTCCGATTCAAAAACATTGATTTCTATTTTAATTGCTTTTTCTTGAATCATCCTTTGAGAGAATCCAAAATTTTACTTCAGATTCTGTAGAGTCTTTATTTCTCTTAGAGTAAAACTATCCATGAAATGAACGGATTACACCGTTAATAAAAATAGTATTCCCTGTTGTCCACATAATTCAACACTTTCCATGAAACAGGAAGTCAACAAATTTCATTTAAAAAAATGCTACCTATCATAAAATTGATATATCCAAAGATAAAATAGTAATTCAATCCCGTAGACAAAGCGAATCACTAGCTATGCCACTGTAATAATCTATGCACCAGTTCTTTCTACGAACGAATACTTTACATTTATCCCCAAAATTTCTGTATTGATAATTCACAATCCCCCGAATGATAAAACACTTCAGGCTAATTTACTACTTACAGGTATACCTCACCTATTACCGTACTGTTTACTGATAAAATCCACTAGCATCAATACAGCAGAAGTACAAAACCTTTAATTACCTAATATTTGATTTTCATAATACTTTTACTTACATTTTCTCTAAGATGTCTTTTGTCATGCCTAAATTAAAATCACCTGCTTTTCATCTTAAGAAACCTACATTGCTAGATTCTCTCCACCTTTTCAATCAGAATTATGAACTTGTTTCGAACTCACCTATAATAATTACTATTATTATATACAACCAACTTATTTACACCTTCTATTGACTGCTTTACTCTCTACTTCACAATTAAAATCTGATATTCCATGCTTTTTCCTGCTCTTATTTTAAAAATGCCGTGTAAAAACGCTTTTTAAAAGACATTTTTACACAGCTATTTGTCGTATATTTATTATGCTTCGATGCGGATATTCACACCGTCAATGACATTTTCTTTTTCTGCTTCAAACCATGAATCCCGGATCGTAATATCACTGATTGTTTCCGGTTTTCCCTGCATCGGCTCAATTTTTACGGCTGTTTCTGCGCCCATGCAGTTGATATCATGCATTGTGATATTCTTAAAATATGGAATATCATCTTCTGAAAATCCTTCTGCACCCTGTTCGCGGTTTAAAAGATTAAGCACATAAGACATTGTAAGAATCACTGCCTCATGCTTGATACCAGTCATCTGGATATGGCTTATCTCAATATCCTCTACTATACCGCCGCGTCCCATGGCACTCTTAAAGCGCACACCGACATCCGTACCTAAAAATGTACAGTTTTCCACCAAAACGTGCTTTACGCCGCGGGACATTTCACTGCCCACAACGAAGCCGCCGTGTCCTTCATTGACAAGGCAGTCATGGATATACACATTTTCACAAGGACCTTCAAAGGTACGCGCCTCTGCATTTTTACCGGATTTGATGCAGATTGCATCATCACCCGTTTCAAACGTACAATTATAGATTTCAACACCGTTACAGGATTCCACATCGATGCCATCCCCGTTCTGCGCATAGTACGGATTGCGGATCACTGCGTCCTTTACCGTCAGATTCGTACAGAAAAACGGGTGAATATTCCATGCCGGTGAATTCATAAAGGTCACGCCCTCTAGCAGCACCCTGTCGCAGTATTCAAGGCTTACCATAACCGGACGGTAAAAGTCATAATGCTGTTCCGCTTTCTTTAAAGCATCTTTTTCGTCCTTCTGGATATTCTTTTCATTGCCCAGAAAGGCTGATTCTGTCGGAAACCAGATTCCTCCCTCTTTGGTATCGAGGACATTGCTGTTTTTCTTCATCAGCTCTGCCCACTGGCGCTCCGTCATCTTAAACTGTTTGACCGGCCGCCATAAGTCGCCGCTTCCGTCAATCACACCATCACCGCAGATTGCAATATTTTCTGCATGGTCTGCCGTAACCGGTGAAACAGTACGGATACACTCCTGTCCCTCGTAATTGGTCAGAATCAGCGGGTACTCCTCTATATTTTTTGAAAACTTTACAACCGCGCCGTGCTCTAAATACAGACACACATTGCTTTGCAGACGGATCGGTCCGGTAATCCAGATTCCTTTCGGAATCACAACCGTTCCGCCGCCCTCGTTTGAAATAACACTCATGGCACTGTTGATTGCCGCCGCATTTCTTTTGCTTCCTGCAATGTCTGTCTGATTTTCCACTGCACCGAAATCTTTAATGCTCACCTTTTTATCCGGAAATTCCGGCAGGGTAATTAAAAAATCTGCTCCTGTCATTTATGTACTCCATTCTGCCTGCATACAGCCGCTATTTTGTGATATGCGCGGCAAAACTAAATTTACCGCGCATACATTTTACAATAATTCTTTTAAAATCTGATTGACCATGCCCGGGTTTGCTTTGCCCTTCATGGCTTTCATTGTCTGACCGACTAAAAATCCGATTGCCTTTTCCTTACCGTTTCTGTAATCTTCAACGGACTGTGGATTTGCCGCAATGACTTCTTCAATTGTCGCACGGAGTGCGCCCTCGTCATTGACCTGCTTTAAGCCGTGTTCTTCCACGTACTGTTCCGGATTAATATCCTCATCGAAAATCTTTTCAAAGATTTCCTTTGCAACTGAACCGTTAATTGTTCCTGCTTCAACAAGACCAATCAGCTTTGCAAGGTTTTCCGGTGAAAATGTAATGTCTTCCGGTTCCATTTCCTTTTCCTTTAAAATGCGCATCGTTTCGCCCATTAACCAGTTGGAAACCTTCTTTGGCTGGCTGCAGATTGCCGTGGTGGCTTCAAATAAATCCGCAAGCTTTTTGGAATCCGTAAGAATACCGATATCATAGTCCGGGATTCCAAATTCTTCTTTGTATCTTGCCATTTTTTCCGTCTTAAATTCCGGCTGGCGGGAACGGATTTCCTCTAACCACGCATCACTGATATGCACCGGTACAAGGTCCGGATCCGGGAAATAGCGGTAATCCTGCGCATCTTCCTTTGAACGCATGGCATATGAATATTCCTTATTGTCATCCCATCTTCTTGTTTCCTGTACAACGGCCTCGCCGGATTCAATCAGGTCAATCTGACGGTTCTTTTCCGCTTCAATGGCTCTTGCAATGGCACTGAAGGAATTTAAGTTCTTTGTTTCGGTTCTTGTACCGAAGGCTTCACTGCCGGCTTCTCTGACAGACAGGTTGACATCGGCTCTCATAGAACCCTCCTGAAGCTTACAGTCAGAAGCACCCAGATACTGGATAATCAGTCTTAACTTATCCAGGTAAGCGATAACTTCCTCTGCACTTCTCATATCCGGTTCGGATACGATTTCGATTAACGGCACACCGGAACGGTTGTAATCCACATAAGATACATCGTCCCATTCATCGTGAACCAGTTTTCCGGCATCTTCTTCCATATGGATTTCATGAATCCGGATCTGCTTTGTCGTGCCGTCTTCTAACTCGATATCAACATGACCGTTGCGGCAGATTGGCAGATATAACTGTGAAATCTGATAATTCTGCGGATTATCCGGGTAAAAATAATTCTTACGGTCAAATTTACAATTCTGTGTAATCGTACAGTTGGTTGCAAGACCGACTGCCGCCGCATATTCCACAACCTGCTTGTTTAATACCGGAAGCGAACCCGGCATACCGGTGCAGACAGGGCATGTATGGCTGTTTGGAGAACCTCCGAAGGCTGTAGAACAGCCGCAGAAAATCTTTGTTTTGGTTGCAAGTTCTACATGGACTTCCAGACCAATGACGGTTTCATATTCTTTTGCCATAATTTTAGTTCTCCTTTCTGCTCTGTTCATACGTATAAGCTGTCTGAATGAGTTTCTTTTCTTCAAAGCAGTTGCCGATAAGCTGCATACCGACCGGCAGACCGTTTTTATCCGTTCCGCAAGGCACGGTCATGCCCGGCAGACCTGCAAGGTTTACGGAAATGGTATAAATATCACTTAAATACATTTTAATCGGGTCACTTAAAGAGCTGCCAAGCTTCGGTGCGGTTGTCGGTGCAGCCGGTCCGATAATGACATCATATTTTGCAAATGCATCGTCAAATGCTTTTTTAATCAGCGCTTTAACACGCAGTGCCTTTAAGTAGTACGCATCGTAATAGCCTGAGCTTAATACGAAAGAACCCAGCATAATTCTTCTCTTAACTTCCGGTCCGAAGCCCTCGGAACGGGTCTTTTTGTACATATTGTGCAGTCCTTCGTAATCCTTTGCACGATATCCGTATTTTACACCGTCAAAACGTTCCAGATTGGAGCTGGCTTCTGCCGCTGCAATCGTATAATACGTAGGAATTGCATATTCTACGAGACTTAAATCAAATTCTTCAACAATTGCTCCCTTTGCCTTTAAGACTTCAACTGCATTCAGCACCGATGCCTTGACATCAGGGTCTAAGCCTTCCCCGAAGTAATCCTTTGGAATGCCGATTCTCATGCCTTTTACATCATCAACCAGCGCACTTGTAAAATCGGTATCTTTGCGCTCTACCGATGTAGAATCCTTTAAATCATGGGAAGCGATGACTTCCATAATCGTTGCACAATCGGTTACGTCCTTGCAGAGCGGTCCAATCTGGTCTAAGGATGAACCGTAAGCGACCAGTCCGTAACGGGATACTGTTCCGTATGTCGGTTTCATGCCGACAACACCGCAGTAAGATGCAGGCTGTCTGATAGAACCGCCTGTATCAGAACCCAATGCAAAAAAGCACTCGTCTGCTGCAACCGCTGCTGCCGAACCGCCTGATGAACCGCCCGGTACGTGTTCCGGGTTGCGCGGATTTTTTGTAACACCGTATGCAGAAGTTTCTGTGGTAGAACCCATGGCAAATTCATCCATGTTGGTCTTACCAATCATAACCGCACCGGCTTCCTGTAATTTCACAACGGCTTCTGCATCATACTGCGGAACAAAATTTTCCAGAATCTTTGATGCACACGTTGTCACAACGCCTTTTGTACAAAGGTTATCCTTAATGGCAACCGGCACACCGGCTAAAGGTCCGGTCAGTGTTCCGGCTTCAATCTTTTCCTGTGCTTCTTTGGCTGCCTGCATTGCTTTTTCTTTATCTATTGTGATATAGCAGTGATACGTTTCTTCTGTTTTTTCAATCTGTTCCAACACTGCTTTCATTGCCTCTACTGCTGTGGTTTTACCGGCTTTGATTTCTTTTGCCAGTTCCACGGCTGTCAATTCCAACAAACTCATATTTATCTCCATTCCGAAGCGTTTCACGCTACCGTTTTACTTAATCGACTGTCTTTGGCACAACAAATGCATCTTCTTTCCGTTCCGGTGCATTTGCAAGTGTGGCTTCACTGCCGTCCCCGTTGGTTACGACATCTTCACGCATCACATTTTCAACCGGGAATACATGGGACATCGGTTCAACGCCCGTTGTATCCAGTTCATTTAACTTATCAATATGGTCTAACATGCTTGCCATATCTTTTTTAGCTGCTTCCTTTTCCTCGTCAGAAAGCTCTAACTTTGCCAGAATGCCGACATATTCAATGGTTTCGTCACTAATTACATTTGCCATATTTCCTCTCCAATCTGAGCGACTTTGTCGCGAAGCGGCGAAGTGAAATTCGCGCAGGCGATTTCACTTCTGCCATCAAAGCTATTTGCCTTCGCTCAGAAGCAAATAGCAGTGTGAAAAAGCTCTAATTTATGGCTTTTTCACACTTCTCTCCATTCCGCAGGCGCTTGTGCGCCGCAGGTCAATATTTAATCACGCACTTTGATATGCACTTCTCTTAACTGCTGTTCTGTTACTTCGTTTGGTGCACCACACATTAAATCCTGTGCTGTACCGCTCATTGGGAACGGAATAATTTCACGGATATTTTCTTCGTTGCGCAATAACATAATCATACGGTCAATACCAGGTGCCATACCGGCGTGTGGCGGTGCACCGAACTGGAACGCATTGTAGAGTGCGCCAAACTTTTCTTTTAATACTTCTTCATCATAGCCTGCAATTTCAAATGCCTTTACCATAATCTGCATATCGTGGTTTCTTACGGCACCGGATGATAATTCTACACCGTTGCAGACAATATCATACTGGTAAGCTAAGATATCTAACGGGTCCATTGTATTTAATGCTTCAAGACCGCCCTGTGGCATAGAGAATGGGTTGTGTGTAAATCCAATCTTCTTGGTTTCAGGGTCTTTTTCAAACATTGGGAAGTCATTAATGTAGCAGAAACGGTATGCGTTCTTTTCCAGTAAGTCAAGCTTTGTACCAAGTTCTGTACGAATCTGTCCTGCAAAGTATGCAGCTCTTTCTTCCTTATCTGCCATGAAGAAAATTGTATCTCCGGCTTCAAGTCCTGCAAGTTCTAAGAATTCCTTCTTCATATCGTCCGGGATAAACTTATCAATCGGTCCCTTGTAAGATAAATCTTCAAGAACTTCCAGATAACCCAGTCCGCCCATGCCAATGCCTGTTGCAAACTTCAACAGCTTTTCATGGAAGCCCTTAGACATATTTGCATGAACCTTTACGGCACGGACTGTCTTTCCGATAAACGGCTTAAATGTACATCTCTGGAAGAAATCTGTTACATCAATAATACGAAGCGGATTTCTTAAATCCGGCTTATCTGTACCGAACTCTAACATTGCCTGCTTGTAGCTGATAATCGGATACGGTGCCTTTGTTACTTCATAACCTTCCGGTGCAAACTTTTCAAATGCGGCTGTCAGCACTTCTTCACCCACACGGAAGACATCTTCCTGTGTTGCAAAGCTCATTTCAAAGTCTAACTGATAGAATTCTCCCGGTGAACGGTCTGCTCTTGCATCTTCATCACGGAAGCACGGTGCAACCTGGAAATACTTATCAAAACCGGATACCATTAACAGCTGCTTATACTGCTGTGGTGCCTGTGGCAGAGCGTAGAACTTGCCCTTGTATTTTCTAGACGGTACGATATAATCTCTTGCGCCTTCCGGTGAAGAAGCACAAAGAATCGGTGTCTGAATTTCAAGGAATCCCATTTCTGTCATCTTCTGACGTAAAAATGCGATAACCTGTGAACGGAAAATCATGTTGTTCTTTACTTTTTCATTTCTTAAATCCAGATAACGGTATTTTAAGCGGACATCTTCACGAACCTCTTTAGAAGTCATAACTTCAAAAGGAATGGTTGAGTAAACCTGTCCGAGCATTGTAATCTTCTTTGCTTCGAGTTCGATTGTTCCTGACGGAATCTTCGGATTGTATGTTTCTTCATCTCTTTTTTCTACCACGCCTTCGATAGAAATACACTCTTCCTTCTTAATGCCCTTTAAAAGTTCAGGGTCACGGATAACAACCTGTAATACGGCATACATATCTCTTAAATCAATGAAAGATACTCCTCCGTGGTCACGGATATTTTCAACCCAGCCTGCAACCTTTAACTCCTTTCCGATGTCCTGTTCACTCACATTGTTCAATGTGGTATCTCTGTAAATGTTTCCCATTCTTTTTTTGACTCCTTTTCTTTAAATTTATAGATATTTTTGTCATTTATTTCACAAGCTATCCGCTTTGTGTGAAAAAGTAAAACGCGCACAATATTTATGCCGTATCATCAGTCTGTGTACCGGAACATTCGGGCTTTCTTACGAATACTGCATAACAGTTTCTTCAAACCAAAAAATCCCCGGAATACTTCTCTTTCAAGAAATATTCCGGGGCAGATAATTCATCTTATCCGCGGTACCACCCGCTTCAAGTACTAAAATAAGCACTCCTTCAACCGCTTAACGCGCGCATACGGAACTGCCTACGACGGCTTTAACCGTTTTCAACAATCCAGCTCCGGAGCGTTCCCTTTAACAATTCCCTTAGCGGGTTCTCAGTCGATGACACCGCCTTCCTGTCAGGTTCCATGAAAAAGAGTCTCCTTCTTTGCCTTTTCCTATCTTTGATAATTTTGATAATACCATAGGGTCAGGCAAAATGCAAGAATTAAATCAGATTACACTGAATTTTGCAATCTCTTTCTTTAAATCCTTTGATACTGCCTCATTGACATTGGTACATTCCTGTATTTCATCCATGTTGGAAAGGACCTTGTCCACTGAACCGGAAAATGCATCTACACGGTTCTTTTCTTCCTCAATCGTATCGGAAATCTCCACAATCTTGCTTCCGACATGAGCCGATGATTCTAATAGGTTACTGGTCTTATTTTCAAAATCAGCCATCATATTTTCGAGTGTATCTGCATCCTCTAAATACTGTGCAGAAGCTGTTACAAACTTATCATAATCTGCCTGTACATTCGATGTGACATACTCTAAGAGTTTATCGGATGAAACTGCAAGCTGTTCTACGGAAGATACCACTTCTTCGCTGATTTCCTGAATACTGTTTGCCGTGTTACGGCTGTTATCCGCAAGCTGTCTGATTTCATCTGCTACGACCGCAAAACCTTTTCCTGCTTCTCCGGCTCTTGCTGCTTCAATGGAAGCATTCAGTGCTAAGAGGTTGGTCTGACTTGCAATGGATAAAATATCCTCTGTCAGTGTCTTAATGACATTGACACTCTTACTGCTTTCAACAGATGTTCTTAAATCCTTCTCTAAAGAAGATGTAATTTCTTTGGAAGCGTTCTTGCTGTTTCCTGCCAGTGCCTGGATTTCATTGGCTCTTTCTTTCATGTGGACTGTATATTCTTTACCGTCAGCGCTCGCCTTTTCGATTTCACTGTTGCCTGCTTCCAGCTGCTTCATATCCCCTGTTATCATTTCAACTGCATCTGAAATTGCATCAATTTCATTGCAAAGCTTTACTGTTTCTTCCGATAACTCCCCTGCGCTTTCTGCTGAGGATTCTACCTTCTTTATAATATTTCCCGAAGCCCCGTCCAGTGAAATTGAATGTCCTTCAATCCGCTTCATAATCACCTGTAATTTATCCAAAAACATATTGATACCGAAAATCAGACGTCCGATTTCATCTTCTTTTTTCGTTTCAATCCGTTCTTCAAGATTGCCTTCATTCTTTTCCAGCTTTTCAATCATGTCGTTGAGCTGTTTTTGTGTCTTCTGCAACGGCTTTACAACCGAAACATACGTTACGATAATCGTTACAATAACCATTGCCAGCTGTAAAGATGAAATCACACCATTTCTTGATAATCCCGCCGTAATTCCTTCTGCCATGCTGCCCGCCGTATCCCGGATTTCCTGTGGCACTTCTGTTGTGGTATTAGACATTCCCTCACAGACCTCA
>OGWS01000724.1_pt1 | contig 31311 bp, 30 predicted proteins | sample 1576111 | NCBI WGS metagenome assembly OGWS01 (sample SAMEA3541534, study PRJEB24748) | human gut metagenome | biome: human gut; feature: human-associated habitat; material: faeces | place: China | collected 2012
TTTTTATTTTTAATTTTTGTTACTGCTTTATCGGCAAAAACCGGGATTTATTTTACGACAGACTGTGCCGGATTCACGTTACCAGCTCCACGTCCGGTACAACACAAACGTCCCAAAGCAGCTTATAAAAAACTAACTGCCCCGGGACGAAAAATCATCTGCAATGCAGATATCCTATTGTCCATATCGGATAAAGCAAAAACCGGAAGGGCTTTCTGCCCTCACATTTATATATACGAGAGAAGTGCCTTTCCGGTTTCTATTTTTTAATTTTTATATACGGTTTTTCCTTCTTTTATCGTTTCAAGTACCACAATGTCTTTAATACATTTTTTATCGGCCTTGAGCGGATTGGCATCTAAAATCACCATATCTGCCATTTTTCCTGCTTCTAATGTGCCTTTTTGATCTTCCTCCTTATACGCATAAGCAGCATTGATTGTCACTGCCTGTAAGGCTTCATAGACATTAATGCACTGTTCCTGACCGATTGGCTGTCCTTTTCTTGTCACACGATTGACAGCGCACCACACTGAATGAAGCATATCCGGCTTTGTAACCGGTGTATCCTGATGAAAGTTATAAATCAGTCCGCGCTCTAAGGCGGATTTTACCGGGCTGATTCTTGCACCGCGCACCGCGCCTAAGTTCTTTAAATGAATATCGCCCCAGTAATACGTATGTCCAATAAATATAGAAGGAATCATTTTTAGCTGCACCATGCGGTCAAGCTGGTCATCCCTTACGGTCTGGCAGTGTATCATGACCGGACGGTAATCGCCGTCTGCCGTACCCATTTCTTTTAGTGCCACCTGATAACTCTGTATAAACTGTTCCGATGCCGCATCGCCGTTACAGTGTGCAAGAATCTGGTACCCACCGCGTACTGCATCCTTTGCCGCTTTTGTAACATAGGCATCGTTATGGGTCGGATAACCACAGTAGTTTTCCTCCCCTTCATACGGTTTACTAAGCCATGCAGATTTGCCCTGTGGCGAACCGTCTAAAATCACTTTAACACCGCCGATTTTAACACGGTTTTTATATTTTCCGTTGTAATCCGCATATTCTTTGACCGTCTTTTCATAATCTTCCTTTAAAATGTATGCCACAACGTCCAGTTCCAAACCGCCAGATGCTGCAAATGCCGTCAACCCCTGCATGGTCTGTGCCATTGCCGCACCTTCCTGAACGGTTGTAATACCATATTTTAAATAAAGCTGCTGGGCTTCTTTCATCTGCTCTGCCATATCCATTTTCATGCGCGGCATGACTGCGGCAAGCACCTGCATCAGTGCAGGTGTTTCCTCTACATAGCCATCCGGTTCTCCGCTTTTATTCCTGCCGAATCTTCCGCCCTCCGGGTCTTTGGTTTCTGTCGTAATTCCCGCAAGCTTTAGCAGCGCCGAATTGGCAGCTCCCATATGACCGGAGGCGTGGGAAATGTAGATTGGCACGGTTTTGGATACTTTGTCCAAAACCGTCTTATCCGGGTGTTTCTGCTCCGCAAGAAAATTATGGTCGTAACCGGTTGCAAAAATCATACCGTTTTCGTCAATCTGATTTTTTTCCAGATAGTTTTTCAATGCCGTGACAATATCCTCAAAGCTTTCCGTATCCGACAAATCACACATCTTTATGCTCTGTGCCGTCTGTACAAAGTGACTGTGTGCATCAATAAAGGCAGGCATAAGCGTATGACCCTTTAAATCCCGCTCCTGTGCCTCATTTCCGTAAAGCGCCCGCGCCTGTTTTAATGTACCGGTATACAGAATTTTTTTATCTTCCGTGACAAGTGCTTCACAGGAATCCTTTACCCCCGTCATCGTAATAATATCACCATCATAATAAATCGTTTTCATGCCTGCCTCCTTTATCAGCACATCAGTGTAATTTTTTACACTAATCATCTTTACTCTGTGATGAAATCGTATAGGACTCCTCTACCGGCAGGACAAAGATTCGTCCATCGCCGGAGTTGCCGGATTCGCCGGTCTGTGCCGTATCCATGATAATATCAATAATTTCATTTTTATCGTCATCATCACATACAATCATCAGCATATTTTTAGACATTTCATCATAAACCAGTTCGCCTACCTGAATTCCATGCTGTTTACCGCGTCCTGCAACACTCCACTTGGTCGATGCGCCGTATCCGGCATCGGCAAGCGCTTTATTAACTTCATAAACCTTTTCTGGTCTTACAATCGCATATATCATCTTCATATCATTTTCCTCCAGTTCCCTGTAAACTTTAATTCCAACTGTTATGAATCATTGATTCAACTGCCGCCGTATCGGTTACATCTACCGTATCATGCAGATACCCGCGTAAGAACGGAATCTCTTCGCCACTTTCCGCACCATCTGAAATTCTGCCTTTTGCTACGGTAAAGGTCGGCTTTCTTAATACACCAAACACCTTTAACAAAATGATATAAATAAATATTGTCAGGAACATACCGCCGCACGCTATCGGAAGCGAAATCATTTTAAGCCCCGCAAATGTGATAAACAGCATGGTTGGTGTTGAAAAAATCATTGCCATATTCATCATGCCCAGTTCCGCACCGGTTGATGTCTGTAACTTCGGGTCAACCATACGGAGCAGTGATACACCGCTTGGTGTTGTACCGGTGCTTGTACCGAATACACCCAGCACCCGCTCGAAATCGTGGTCACTGCCAAGACGTTCTCCAAAGAACAGGCAGATGAAAAACGTAACAATACCGCTTGCAACACTGGCAAGTAAAATCGGAACAATCCAGTTTCCGATGATGCCTACCTGAATTGCCATAAAAGCACATACAACCAAATAATCAGAAAGAAATCCTGTAATTCTACTCTGGAATGCATTGTTAATCAGATATTCAATGTTTAACTTTCTCATCACAGCTTTTACAATATAGGCTGCAAACATGCCCCACATAAACAGCATGGCACTAAACGTTGAACCAAGCGCCGGAATGAAGTTTACCAGCTTCGCAAGAACAAGTGCAAGCAGGTAGCAGACACCCATAATGGCAAAATGGGCTGCCGCTGTTTCAATATTGGCACTGTGGAAAGTCGATTTACCAAGTGGCTCTCTTTGTTCCTCCGGTACAAAATATCCCCGTTCAACAGCTTCATTAATCTTACTTTTATTTCTTGCAAGCCCTTTCTTTAATCCGTATCTTGCAAACGGTACTCCGATTAAAAATGCAGAGAGGAAACCAAAGATTGCATAAGTTAATGCTACCATTTCTGCCTTGTCAAATCCATAGGTATATTCAAAAAGTCTGCCGTAGGTAGATGCCTGTCCCGGTCCCTGACAGAATGCAAACGGAACTAAAATGCCATACATCGAATCCATATGAAATGCTTTTCCTGTAATGGATACGATTAAAATACCGACAAGCGGCTGGAGTGCATACAAAATACACCAAATGAGTGCCATACCGATTGCACCTCGTACCGGACCGCTGCTTTTCTTCTTTTTGCCGTCTTCTGTTTTTTTATTCTTTTTCTTTTTACTGCCTGTCAGTCCGATAGAAATAAAGGACATCACAAAAAATACATCTACAATATTACTGAAATCCGTTACACTTACACCGCCGACCGGATATTTTGACAATACCAGATTCATCAGGATAAATCCTAAGATACCGCCGATAACACTGACCGGCATCAGCATATGCTGAAAGAATTTCACTTTTGCGCGGATTGCCATGCCGATACACAGCATCACGCTTGCCAGTCCAAACGCAACAACAACACTATACATAGGTGTCACCTCTTTTCTCTTGCACTGTCCTTATGCCAGTTTATGATACATTTCGCTTAACATTTCATCGGTAATTTCAACCGGATTGTTGTAAAGGTTTGGATGTCTGCTGATTCGTACCAGCTCTGAAATCTGTTCCTCTGTTAAATGCAAATCCTTTAAATCATTGCGCAGTCCCATCTTTGCCTTTAATTCATGGATGGCATCTGCCATTTCCTCTGTATCCTTAAATCCCAATTTTCTTGCAAATTCATCAATTCTTGCACCGTCTGCACCCTTTGCATTGATTCTTGCAAAGTAATCCAGTGTCATGCCGCAGGCTTCTCCGTGCGGAATGTGGTGGATATTCGTCAGCGGAAATGAGCAGGCATGGGAAGAGGTTGTCTTTGGCAGGGTAAATGCAAGTCCTGCAATTAATGAGGCTTCACACATTTTCTCTCTTGCTTCCTCGTCTGCCGGGTCTAAATATGCCTTATACAGATACTGGAATACCAGTTCTGCCGCATGAAGGGCACACGCATCACAGATTGGCTGGTGTCCCTTGCTCCAAAAGCCCTCTAATGCATGGGATAACACATCAATTCCTGTTCCTGCCGTAACCTTCGGCGGCATGGTGTATGTTAATTCCGGGTCGATAATCGCATAGCTTGGGAAAAATCCGTCCGATACAATCGGGGATTTCTTTCCATTTGCGTGATCTGTCAGTACAGATACGCATGTTACTTCACTGCCCGTTCCTGCTGTTGTCGGCACTGCAATTAACGGCAGATGTTCCTGTGGCATGGCAACACCTGTTCCATGGTATTTTCTAATAGAATCGTCCGTTAATGCAATACTTGCTGCTGCCTTTGCACAGTCCATGGAACTGCCGCCGCCAAGTGCTACAACAAAGCCGATTTCCTTTTCACGGATAATTGCCGCACAGGCATCAACCTCTGTAACATCCGGGTTTGGGGATAAATCCCCGAAGGAAGCGATAATCGCTCCTTCGCTTTCCTTTACAATGCGCTCTGCCAGACCGTTTGTAAAGAAGAATGGGTCTGCAACCAGTAAGCCATTTTTAATTCCCATTTCCTTTGCTAAATCTTTTACTTCGGACACTCTGCCCTTGCCGAACCGGATTTTAACCGGCTGTAAATAATCCCAATTCATATTAACCTCGATTCCGCCGTATAATTTACGGCTTTTTATTAATCACAAAACTTTTCATCTGCCATTGTTAATACTTCATCCAGAATTGGAAGGTATTCTTCTAATTCTTCCTTTGTAATAATCAGCGGCGGGCATACTTCGATGAAATTCTCACGTCCGAAGGTTGCAAATCCTCTTTTCTTTAACTCTGCGAAAATCCAAGGCATTGCTGTTCCCGGAACACCATACTCCTGTAACGGTTCTCTTGTTTCCTTATTTTTAACCATTTCGAGCGCGCCGAATAATCCGATACATCTTGCTTCACCGACACACTTATGCTTTTCTACCATCTTCTGCATAAACGGTGCAATGATTTCATGCATTTCGGCTACATGCTGTTCAATGTTGTGTTCCTTGTAATAAGTCAGTGCTGCAACACCGGCGGCACAGGCAAGTGTATGTCCTGAATAAGTAAGACCACACTGTAATACATTTTCTTCAAAATAATTTGCAACCTTTTTATTTACAATAACGCCGCCGAGCTGTACATAGCCGCAGGTAACACCTTTTGCAAATGTAATCATATCCGGTACGAAATCGAAGTTCTGCCATGCAAACCACTTACCGGTTCTAAAGAAGCCTGCCATAACCTCATCGCAAATCATTAAAATACCATACTTGTCACAAAGCTTTCTGACACCTTCCATATAACCCTTTGGTGGTAAAATCACACCGTTTGCACCGACAATAGATTCCATCAGGATTGCGGCTACATTCTGCGGGCCTTCATATCTTAACTGCAAATCCAGATCTGCAAGTGCTTTCTTTGTAACGGCTTCATCATCAACACCGTATGTATAACCGTCTCTGTACATCTGCGGATTCATGAATTTTACAAATCCGTTTGCGCCGCCGATTTCTGCGGCAAATCTTCTCCAGTCACCGGAAGCATTGGAAGCACCAAGTGTTGCGCCATGATAGCTTCTATAGCATGAGAATACTTTTGTTCTTCCTGTTACCATACGTGCCATTTTAATTGCATTTTCATTTGATTCGGCACTTCGTTTTTACATTCAATCTCCGTCCCGTCCAGAAACACCACCAACAATGTCCCATCCTCGAAAACCTTGATGTGGTCCAGTGTTTTCAGCATGAAGTCCGTATCCATCTCCGTCAAAGGCTCTGCCCCATCGGTGTATTCTATGAACTTCTCTGCCCGATAGCATTCCAACAGGTTCTCGCTCTGCAGCTGTTCCGTCCACTGCTCCATGAAATCCTCTCGGTTCTCCACCAGTGCATTCCAAGCCATCAGATAAGCCTTTATCAGCGTTTCTTCCTCTACGTGGCGGTTGGCACATCCCATAACTCCTTTGACCTTGTAGCGTTCACTGCACTGCCATACCTTACGGTCAACGCCCGTACTTCTCCGCCACCCTTTCCGTGCAATGTATATTCAGGATTGGGGTAGTGTTTTACTTTTTTGATATTTCTTCACATATTTTTTAACTCAAAAATATACTTGTTCTGCCGGGTATTCTGTTCTCATAATATTTCGTAACGTATCGAAATTAGTATTTCTTAAACGCCTTCCAGTTACATTTGTTTGCAAATAAAGTATATAGTCCTGCAAGTTTTGAAAATTTTCATTTTGAACATTAATATCTTTCCGTAAAAAACTTCCTATCGCAGTATTTACAGCTTTGACCTCATAATTTCTCACATTCCAATATGGATGTAATTCTAATTTTTCATATATTTCTTTTAGCATTCCATTCATTGGTTGCGGATCATTAATATGTAAAATCATTAATGAACGTGCAAACAAAATCAAACTTCTTAATTCAGAATTTTCTACATTGTTTTTATTCCCATTTCCAGTTCCACCATTACCTCTTCCTACACCATTGTTATCTTCTATGAAAATACTTCGCTTCTTTGGTACTGGTTTATTCCAACTCTTAAGCATTTTCCTTCCAACTGTCTCTGAAAAAACCGGGAAATATTGGATATCCTTGATTATGTCACAAACTCTAAACATTATGAAAGAATTTTCAATATCACGATTACCCGTTGCATAACTGCTGACAATTTTCCCAGGCAATAATTCTTCAAAAGACTCTACATCAACTTCAAAATCTTTTCCTATACTGATTCTAGCCTCTCCATTTTTACAATATTTTTTCTTAAAAATTGCAATCTCATATTCATTCGCTGTTCTCAATCTTTACCCTCCAATCTTATACTATTTTTGAAATAATTTCTTTAAATCTATCCCGATCCCATTAAAATTAGGCTCTAATAATATTGATTCTTTCAAATTTTTCCAAAATGACTTCTTTATACCATCATCAAAAAAGAATTCTCGAATATCCTCATCTAAGTATATGTTTTGCTCTTTACAGTCTATAAATTTGTTCTTACCATCATCAATACATGCTTCTCCTGTAAGAATAAAAGAAAAATTTCCTCTTGCCGAACGTAACTGCATTTGTACAACTTGAATATGGCTTTCGCAATCATAAAAAACATCATATTTAAAGTGCTTTTTCTTTTTTAAATTTTTATTATTATCAAAAGGATCTACAATATGTAATTCTGTCAATCTATAGTCTACAGGTAAAATAAAATTATAAATACCACAGCTTCCATATCTAGAACTCTCAACAGGTATAAACATATGCTCAAAACAGAAAAAAATCTTACCATAACTGTCTGTAAAATCTTTAATTTTACAAGTAGTAGAAAGCAACTGACATTTGTCAGAATTATATACTCTTAGCAATCCCACATCCTTATCTGTATTTCCCTTTACATCTGTACAAATATCAGATAATCTATCAACCACTATTCTATTATATTGATTAATGGGTATAAACCTATATGTTTTGAGCATTCCTTTCGTATCAATAAAGTCAGTTAATAAAATACTTAAATTCATATGTATCCTCCCTACACTTTGCCTTTTGCCAAAATGTATATCAACAATTCCGAAAATCTTACCCCTGGGGTAAATCAGTTTTCGCATGTGTCTTCTGCGGAAACTGAAACACACAACCATTTTTGCCACAAATCGGCGCAACCCTTTGATTTACCGGGCTTTTCTCGTCAGAAGAGTGACTGTCTCAACATGCATTGAAACTTTAGTTTGCATTAACATTCGCGTACAACTTTGTGTTTCTATAATTTTTTTGCACCCCTGTTGTCTTGTTCTAAAAAGTTGCACCATTCCAGCGGACAACTTTATTACAAAGAAGGAACCAAATACAGCATAACTATAATTGATTCCTTAACCTTCAATTAGCCCTTCTGCTTGCGAGTCAACTTCCTAGAAATAAAACTAAGAAATTTTTCTGTTCTTTTTCTTCGCTTGCATTTTTAGCCTCTCTGCTAAACCCTTCAAAGTCATCATCATAGCCATAGAATGTTTGTTCTCTACGTTGTCTGTAATACTCCACTCTTGAATGATTTGTGCTATACATTTTATCACTCTCCAATTATTTAAGTATTTTTCCACTCAAAACATTATTTCTATTTTCTATTTGGATCCACTGTGAAAAATAATCTTCAACACCTGTTGTATGGTCTATTACGACAAGTGTCTTTTCTTTTTCTCTTATTTTATCCAAATATCTAGCTACCGCATCAATTTCTATGTTACTTAATCCTTTGAACGGTTCATCCACTCCAATTACCTTTGCAGTAGACTTAGAAGCTTTCATTATTTTTATTCTTATATTTTCTCCACCAGACAATGTACCGGTAGCCTGTCCAACATGCAAGTGACCTAACATAATCTCCGATGCTGTTACACATACCTTTGCAATCGACTTATCTGTATCACCAAAAAAGTCTGCAGCCTCATCAAGTGTCATTTTCCACACATCAAAAATAGATGCACCTTTTATCTTATACTTTTTAAGAATCTTATTAAAACCAGTACCTTCACATTCCCTACATTCAATTCTCATACTCTGGTGATAATCATCACCGTATTCAATATATCCGGCACCGGCACACACTGGGCACATTCCATCATTACCAGTTAAATTCGAGAAAAATTTCTTATCCTTCTTATGCTTCTTTGCATAAAGTTCAGATATTTTATTCGATATATCTAATACAGTTGCAACACACGAATTCTTATTACCAAGAAGTGGTTTCTGATTAATATATAAATAGCTTTCAAAATACTGCGGAAGATATTCTCTCAATAAAGTTGATTTTCCAACACCCGAATATCCTATAATCAAATTCATACAATTATCCGCAATTGAAATATCAACGCCTTTGTACTTATATATACAACTCTTTAATTTAATCTTGGTCTGATTTCCTACTGCAACTGGAGTAATCTTTTTTATTGAACTTTGCTTCTTAAGAAAACTATCTACATCAATTAATTTTCCACCAGCGTTACCTCCCTTTTCGCCCAACGCAATTATTTTGTCTGCGGCTTTATAGAAGGTATCACCATGATCAACAATAACCACTGTATGTTTCTTTGACAATGAAACCACATTATCATAAATAGACTTCTTTTCTTCACCAGATAAACCTGCCAATGGTTCATCAAGAACAATTAAAAGATCCGAAAGTTGTGTTGTAAATACCTGCACCATTCTCAATCTCTGGAGTTCTCCCCCAGACAAAGTTGGAATAGCACGATGGAAACACAAATGACCTAAGTTCAATTCGACAGCTTTATCAATAAATGCTTTTAAATTTTTAATTGTAAAAGCTAAACGATCGTCTGATATCTCCTTAGATATCTTATCCACTACTCCCTTCAAAGAAGCAAAATCACCTGTCATAAACTCGCCAATTGAAAGTCCTTGCACCTTATATTCATCAAATTGCTTTCCATATTTTTTCCCATGACAGCATTCGCATTCAAATTCGGAATAATACGACTTGCCAATGCCACAATTTGGAAGCATTGGGGTGCCAGTTAGGACTCCAAAAAACTTTGAAGTTCTTCTTGAAAAAGCATTCGTTTTCTTATAACGAACTGAATACTTTTCTGTACTCTCTCCATATAAAAGAAGATCCTTTTCTTTATCTGACAGTTCTCTAAACGTTTTATCACTATCTATGTTATTGTCATCGCAGAAGTTCACTATCATTTGCGCATAAAAATCTTTATACCTATTCCAGCATCTGAAAGGAACGTTCTTTAATGGAACATTAAAATCAACTATCTTATTGTAGTCAAGTTGACTAACATATCCAAGTCCATGACAATTCTCGCATAAATTACTTTCTTTATTCAGAACAAAGAAGTCTTCGGATAGACCTAGCATCACTGCATAGATCAATCCGATACTTCTGTTAAGGCCAAAATATGTTCCAATGGTTGACCTCATATTATTATTGTGATTAGACTGCTTTATTGGAACTGCAGCCACCATGTTAGAAAAAGCTCTAACTTTATAGGAAGGTTCGCTCACTTCATCAGCAAACATGGCCATAAATTCATGCTGGCCAATTTGCGCAATGGTATCGTAAGCCAGTGAGGATTTACCACTGCCTGAAGGTCCAATTATTAAATTAACGCCCTTTTTCACAATCTGAACATCTATGTTTTTTAGGTTGTTTGTCTCAATACCTTCAATAACAATGTTATCACTCATGCAATCACCCTTCCTTTATTATTCTATATAAATCTCTAATCAAGAAATCCAATGTCATCTTTGAATGAGTACAGAAACGTTCATCCAAATCATGAATTGTATTTCCTTTCTTCAAATGCATAGCATTGATTGGACAACCTCCACCACAAATACCAAGCGCAGGACAATCCTGACACTCATCTTTATTAATTGGTGTTAATTGTGACCATTCAATAAAATCTTTATGCTTTGTTGCATCAAACTCTTCATCGTCAACAGTAGTTACGAAGTACTGCTTATTATGCAAACACCCATGGCAAATACCCACTTGACCATTTGGTGCGATAACAATCTGTCCGCCACCTGTTGCTGCACAATCTGAGAAATAAACTTGTGATTTTGTGAATGATTTAAGTTTTCTCATTATACGATCTTCATATATTCCACGTTTTCTCAATTCAACAAACTCGTCAAGTATAAATTGAGAAGCCTTTTCATTGTATTCCTGTGGAACAATAAAATTCTCATCTGACATCATGATGTTAAAGCCAAATGACTTCACTCCATAACTATCAACAAGTCTAAGTATATCTTTTGTATCTTTAATTGTCTCTTCACTCAATGTAATAGACAATGAAACATCAACACCAATTCTCTTACACATATCAAGCGTTTTAAGAATTTTGTTAAATACATTATTGCCTGCAACATCCACTCTCATTGCATTTGCTTCTTCAGTAAATCCATCAATTGAAATAGCAATAGAAACACCTAACTCTTTTAATTTAAGTGCTCTTTCCTCTGTAAGAAGCAAGCCATTAGAAACCATTGACATTTCCAAATGTTTTACACACTTTTCTACATCTCTAAGACTATTAATCTTCTCAGCAATATGCACTAACACATCATAATTTACAAGTGGCTCACCGCCGTAAAAAATAATAGCAGGCTTATTATCCTCAAAATCCATACCAGATAACTTGATCTGTTTAATAAAGAAGTCAACAGCCTTATCCGCTGTTTCAATTGACATATTTTCTAATGAAAAATTACTTCTCTTGCATGCATCATTATTTCCAAGGAAGCAGTATTTACACGCAAGGTTACACTGCTCACTTGTAATCATATAGCATACATTAATTGCTGGTCCAGGAACCCTACTTCTTACAAACTGTAAAACCTTATTATCATCTTCTTCTGAGTAATTTAAGATTTTATATTTTACTAATTCATTCACTTCATTCTTAATGTTTTCCGGTGCATCATCGTAATCATTGCAAAAAGGACCTGCAAGCCATGCCTGCAAGTCCTCGTAAGCCTTCTTATTCAAATACACTGGTTTCATTCTGAGTGAATGATATAATGCTATATCGTCGCCCAAATCAAAAGTATGAGCATAACGTGAGTATCTTACCATTCTATCTCCTCCATAGTATTCATGTCTCGGCACACGCGATAGCAATCATGCCACACATCTTAATTAGTTTTATATGTGCTGCTTTACATGCCTCGACCAAAGTAATTGTAAAAGCTGTATCACAACTTTTTATGTAATTATTCCCAATCAAGCTCGTCTAAATCTGGAATGTTACGACATGAGCATGCACATGTACATGAATTACATGCTACACAAGCACATCTAGCCATTACTACAGCTTCATCGCAAATTGCGCCAAACATCTTAGCATATTCTACATTATTTGCACTCATTTTACATTTCCTCCCAATCTACATCTGCTATAATACCACCTGAACAAGAACAACGACAATTGCACATACAACCTGTACACTGAGACATGCATGAAGCAACACTCTGAATTGTCTTTTCAGTAATATTACCAAGCATTTTACCATAAGAATCTACGTTGTAATTAATCATCGAAATTGCCTCCTCGTATAGTTTGATACACCTATACTACCCCCCAATAGTAGAAATGTCAATATTTTACCAATTATACAGCTTTTATCATTTTTGTTCAAAATGCTGTATATGGTATTTATTAATTTTAATAACTACTACATATTGTGTTTTATTGTCAAAACCCTTTTTTCAGTTTTTCCCTGTTATTTTATGAAAAAGCCAGAAAACATAAGGGGTTTCGACCTTTTTGTATAATTGGTATAATGCGTATAAAAAAAGCCGGTAAGCAAACCACTCTCCGTTCACCTACCGGCTATTTAACATTATCCCTATTCAGTTTCTACTTCAAACTCTGTCCCGTCATAAAATAGTATCTGAAGCCTTCCATCTTCAAACACCGTAATGTGGTCCATCACCGCCATCATAAGCTCTGGCTCAAACCCCTTTATTTCCCCTGTTGCCACATGCTTCATTAGAAGTCTGGTTTTATATCTTAGAAGAACATCCTCGCTCTTGATATTCTCTTGCCAGCGTTCCTGGTATTTTTCCTGGTGCATGACTACCTCATTCCAGCTCACTACAAATAACTTCTTAAAGGTTTCTTCCGTAACATATCTGTTAGTGCAAACCTTATGGCCATTTGTCTTGTTACAAGAACCGCAGCGCCACTTAGTTATCTTAGTACCGGCTCTGGTCGTGTACTTTACTCTGGAATAAATATTTCCGCAATTCCCACAGATAATCTTGGCATAAAATGGGTTCTTTTCGCTCATCTGCCCGTAAGCATTTGTGAAATGGTCCTTACAGTACTGGGTCCTTCTTTCAAGCTCTGCCTGGACTGCTTCCCAAGTCTCAATATCAATAATCGGTTCATGGTCTTTTTTAATATGATACTTCGGAAGATCTCCATCATTAACAACACGCCTTTTTAAAAGGAAGTCTGCAGTGTAGCTTTTCTGCAAAATGGTATCTCCCATATACTTCTCATTTCGAAGCATGGAATCAAGTGTGCTTGCATGCCAGTTGTATTTCCCATCCCAGTTCCTTATCTTCTCGGCTTTAAATATTCTGGCGATATAATCAACGGTCTTTCCTGATAAAAACTCCTCATAAAGCCTGACTACAATCTTGGCCTGCTGCCTGTTTACAATAAGGCGTCCTTCCTCATCAGAATCATACCCCAAGAAGCGCTTGGTGCTCATTTTGTGCTTACCTTGTTCAAATCTTCTTCGAATCCCCCAGGTACTATTTTCAGAAATGCTGCGGCTCTCATCCTGCGCCAATGAAAATAAGATGGTCAAAAGTACCTCGCCCTTTGCATCTAGTGTATTGATATTTTCCTTTTCAAAAATAATACCAATACCTAAATCCTTGAGTTCTCTCACGTAGTTAAGGCAATCCAGCGTGTTTCTTGCAAATCTTGAAATAGACTTTGTAATAATAAGGTCTATCTTCCCGGCTCTGCAATCTGCAATCATTCGATTGAAGTCATCACGCTTCTTAGTATTGGTTCCTGAAATACCTTCATCAGCATAAATATCAACCATTTCATAATCAGGGTTTCTGGTTATCAACTCAGTATAATAACGCATCTGATTTTCATAACTCGATAACTGTTCTTCTTGATCGGTTGACACGCGGCAATACGCTGCGACCTTTTTCTTTATTTCTATCTGCTGCCCGTTTACCATTATCGTAGGCTCTTTTTACTTTTGTAATAAACGCCGCAAAAGGATTAACCTCAAAACCAATTGAATTAATACCATGCTTTTGTGCAACTGTTAATGTTGTCCCTGCGCCACAAAACGGATCACAAACAATACAGTTTTTATCCATATCATATTCTTCAAAGATTTTCTCAACTAAGATTGGTGAAAAACCTTCTTTATAATTAAACCATCTATGTCGTGCAAAATCAGAACTAAAAACAAAATTTGAATCAACATTTGTATATGTCGCACTTTCAAGTTCTCCATTCACCACATTATAATTTCCGTCAAGTTTTTTATAAAAAACCGGCAAATCATTATAATTCATTGGAATTTCCTCCACATTTCTTTTTTCTCGGATCCTGTGGCTTTGTTGCCGTTTCAGGAATCAACCACATATTTCCTTTATATTCTGCACCAGGAATCCTTCCATCTTTACAATATAAAGACACTCTTCGTTGTGAAACATTCCATTTTTTCGCAAATTCTGCAGTAGTCATATAATGCATATATAATCCTCCACCTAAAAATATCCACCTATATTATATTCTGTCATCGGAATACTTTCAACAAAAATAAAAAGACGTTTCATATAATCTAAACTTAATTTTTGAAGTAAAATTTCATACGACCATATTTTATAGCCTCTTTTTTAATACATACAATCAGGTTTTTGCGCATAGGTTGTATCTTAATAACCTAATACACATATTGGCAAAACTATTTGCCACAAAAAAATCCAAGTTTTTTTAATCTCGAAATGTATATATAGCCCTCTAAGCCGCATAAATACGGCATTTCTTGTTGTTTCTTTCTATAACGTCAACACCTACACAAAAAATATTTATCCATAATACAAGGGGTACAACTATTCGCGGACACCAAGTTTCTACCGGTACTATTCCGGCGCACAACTTATGTCTCTGTAAATTTTTGCACCCCTCTTAAATTTCTATTTTCTATCTACATTTTTTCCTGTTAAAAACACAGGTACATAATCTTCAAAAAAGCCCGCTAAGCCGCATAAAATCAAGGTTTCTTCGACAGCAAACAAACCGTCTCAACGTGTACCGTATTCGGAAACATATCCACGCACTGCACCTTATCCACGACATACCCCCGCGCCAGCAGCACCTCCAGATCCCGCGCCAGACTCGTCGGCTTACACGAAATATAAATCATATGATCCACACCATAATTGATAATCTTTTCCAGCGCCTTCGGATGAATACCATCCCTTGGCGGATCAAGCACAATATAATCCGGCCGTTCCTCAATCGTATCAAGCACCTTTAAGACATCACCCGCCAAAAATTCACAGTTGTCCAGATGATTGAGTGCCGCATTCTCTTTTGCGGCCTCTACCGCTTCCTCGATGATCTCCACGCCCACAACTTTTTTGCAGACCGGAGCGAGCATCTGTGCGATCGTACCGGTACCGCTGTACAGATCATAAACGGTCTTGTCTGCCAGCATGTCCGGATTATCCCCGAGGATAAATTCGCGGGCTGTGGAATAAAGCACTTCTGCTCCGAGAGAGTTTGTCTGGAAAAAAGAAAACGGTGAAATCTGAAAACGCAGTCCCAACAGCTCCTCATAAAAATAATCCTGTCCGAAAAGTACTTCCGTTCCTTCGTTTTTTACGACATCCGCCACGCTGTCATTTTTTGTGTGGAGTACTCCTTTTAAGGTTCCTTCCAGGGAAAGTGCCAGAAGTACATCTTTCCATCCGGCTAAAAGCTGCTTTTCTTTTTCTTCGTTTACCGTTCCGGCATGTGGACATCTGCCCTGCTTTTCCAGCAATGCAGCCTCTATCTTTGCACGCTCGTCCGGCTCCTGCTCCTGTACATTTCTCCAATCCTGCGTCGTAGTGATCAGATCAACTAAAATCTCTCCGGTCTTTACTGCCTTTCGCACAAGAAGATGGCGCAGATACCCGGTATGACGCAGTCTGTGATAGAAGGAGATTTCCTGCTCCCTGAAATAAGCGAGCGTTGCCATGAGAATCGCACGGAAATCGCCATCCACGATCCGGCAGTCCTCTACCGTTACAATATCGTAAAAACTGCCGCGCTTGTGCATTCCAAGTGCCAGCGGTCCGTCCTTGTATTCATCTCCAAATGAAAATTCCATTTTGTTACGGTAAGCAAGCACACGCGGACTGTGTCTGATTGGCAGAAACTCATAAGCACAGGCATCCCCGATCGCCTGCTCTATCATGCCGCGTACCTGTGTCTCCTTGATCTTTAACTGTTCTTCATAAGGCAGACTCTGATACGTACATCCTCCGCACTGTCCGAAATGCCGGCAGGTATCTGCGGTCTCCCGTGGCGATTTCTTCACGGTTTCCAGAAGCCGTCCTTCCGCTTTTCCTTTTCGTACCTTATTTACTGCAAAGGAAACACGCTGTCCCGGAATGGTATTCTTGACGATGACGCGTTCTCCCTCGTCTGTCATCACAATCCCTTTGTTCGGGAATTCTACGGTTGTTACGTTTCCTTCTGCAATCTGCCCTTTTTTCATTCTTTTACTCCTCATGCATCATTCTGAATCTTATTTTCTTACAGAAAAAGGGACTACACAACTGCAGTCCCTTATTTCTTCGTTCGGTTTTCTTTTTCTGCGCACCGCTCAAACTGCCTGAAAGTTCTCACGCTTCCGACAATGATTAGTCCTCTGTCTTGCCTGCGGAAGCATCCTTAGACTCTGCAGCCGGCTCATCATCCTCATCCTCGAAGAAGTCATTGTCGAACTCATCTTCAAAATCGTCCTCAAAATCATCCAGATAATCCGGTGTAAAGAAACGATAAATTCCATAGATTGCTGCTGCAACTGCGACAACGATTCCAATCACGGCGAATACAATCACGAATTTGGAAGGTTTCTTCTCCTCTTCTTCCTGTCTCTTCAAAAACTTATTAAGCTTTGCTGCATCCAAAACATCCCCCACTTTGGTAGATGCTAAAATATCTTCTACTTTACTCATGATGGCACTTCTCCTTCCTGCATTTTTAATTACATCCATTATAGCATATCTTTCCCTGTTTTCCTATGAAAAATTTGTGTTTATAAAAAATTTATCATATCTTTTTTAATTTTGCAAAGCTTGCAAACATCTTCTTTGTTCCGGCTTTATCGAAATCTACGGTCACTTCATAGTCCCTGCCCCCGGAAACAATTGCCATGACTTCTCCATCGCCAAATTTGATGTGGCGGACACGATCTCCCACCTGATAGGACAATGCTCCACCCGCGGAACCAAAATCACGCTGGTTTTCCACCTTTGTATATACCGGTTTTGTGGCTTTGGAGGAACGGAAGGTCGATCCATATCCCTCTCCCACCTCTTTTCCATATCCGCTTCCACCATAACTCGGCACCGTCCGGAATGCCTTACGCGCCTTCTGAAATGTGGACTGTTCGATGGGTTCTTCCTTTGTCTTTGGCTCATAAATCTTTCCGGAAAGAAGTTCCGGCGGAATTTCCCTGACAAAACGGGATACTTTTCCATACTGTGTCTGCCCCCGCACCATGCGCACACGCGCGGAAGTGATTGTCAGATTTTTCTTTGCACGGGTAATTCCCACATATGCCAGACGCCGTTCTTCCTCGATCTCGGCCTGGGAGTTATCACTCGTAATAGACATATAACTCGGAAACAGTCCGTCCTCAAGTCCTGCCAGATAGACATTCGGAAATTCAAGTCCTTTCGCACTATGTAAAGTCATAAGTACCACATAGTCACTGTTTTCGTCAAAACTGTCAATATCCGCAACCAGAGCGACATTTTCCAGAAAGCCGTTTAAGGTCGGAGCTTCTTCCCCCTCCGCATAATCCACAGCTTTGCTGATCAATTCGTCAATATTTTCGATTCTTGCCTCTGCCTCATCCGTTCCCTCTGCTTCGAGTTCTCTGACATAACCGGTCGTTTCAATAACTTCCTGCAGCAGATCTGCCACGGAAAGCAGCTTTGCCTTTGCTTTCATAGACTGGATAAACAACACAAACGGCCGGATCTTTGCTGCCGCTTTGCCCAGCCCCGGTACCTGTTCTGCCACACAGAGCGCATCATAAAAACTGATCTCCTGCTCCTGGGCATACAATGCCACTTTGTTGATCGATGCCGCACCAATTCCACGTTTTGGGATGTTGATGATACGCCGCACCGCCAGATCATCCTGCCCATTATCGATGGTCTTTAAATATGCCAGCAGATCCTTCACTTCCTTACGGGCGTAGAAATTTACGCCGCCAAAAATTTTATATGGAATATTTGCTGTAATAAAACGTTCCTCAAAGAGACGGGACTGTGCATTGGTACGATAGAGAATGGCACAGTCTTTATACTGATACTCTCCTTTGCGTACCCGCCGGGCAATATCCCTTGCCACAAAATCCGCTTCCTCTGCCGCCGTATCCAGCTGCTCAAAGGTGATCTTGTCCCCGGCTCCATTGTCCGTCCACAGACGCTTTTCCTTTCGCCCCTGATTGTTGGCAATCACAGCATTGGCTGCATCCAGAATATTTTGCGTGCTCCGGTAATTCTGCTCCAGTTTGATCACTGTGGCATCCGGAAAATGATGTTCAAAATTCAGAATATTGTAGATATTCGCTCCCCGGAACTTATAGATAGACTGATCATCATCACCTACAACACAAAGATTCTGGTATTTTAAAGCCAGCAGACGGATCAGTTCAAACTGTGCGGTATTGGTATCCTGATACTCATCCACCATAATATAACGAAAACGATCCTGATACGAGGCAAGCACCTCTTTGTCCAGTTTGAACAGTTCCACGGTTTTCATGATCAGATCATCAAAATCCAATGCATTATTCTGCTTTAACGCCTGCTGATATTCCCGGTAAACCTGGGCCTGTTTTCGTTTCACATAATCGCCTGCCGCGCGCGTCTCAAATTCGATCGGATCGATCAGCTCATCTTTTGCGGAGGAAATAGCAGAAAGAAACATTTTCTCTTTGTACATTTTCGTATCGATTTCCAGACGTTTGCAGATATCCTTCATCAGAGTCTTCTGATCATCGGAATCGTAGATGGTAAAATTGGTGCCAAACCCCAGCCTGTCAATATATCTGCGCAAAATACGCACACAGGTGGAATGGAATGTGCACACCCAGATACTTTCCGAACCATATCCAACCATCTGGTCAATACGCTCCCGCATCTCCCCTGCCGCTTTATTGGTAAACGTGATTGCCATGATATTGTAAGGATTAACCCCGCATTCCTCAATCAGATATGCCGTACGATGTGTCAGTACTCTGGTTTTTCCGGACCCGGCACCTGCCAGAATCAGAAGCGGTCCGTCGGTTGCCATCACAGCCTGCCGCTGTGGTTCGTTCAGTGCATCTAATAAGCTCATATCGTTTCTCCGTCTCTTTCCATAATTCATTATTCGTGTGTCTCATTATATCATAGATAGTCCGAATAGAACATACATTCTTTTGTTTTTTGAAAAAAGCATGAAAATGCCTTGTCATCTAGTTTTTATTACTATATAATGTGATATGAGGTGAAAATATGGACAACGAAGTAAAAGAATTTCTTGCTGCACTGCAGAAGAAACTGGTTTCAATCGATTACATCAAAACGGAAGACATTCCAAATATCGGTTTATATATGGATCAGGTCACGACCTTTATGGACGAGCAGTTAGAAGCCTGCAAACGCTATGAAGATGATAAAATTCTGACCAAAACAATGATCAACAATTATGCCAAAAACAATCTGCTCCCTGCCCCGGAGAAGAAAAAATATTCCAAGGAGCATGTGCTGACCCTGTTATTCATTTACTATTTTAAGAATCTGCTCAGCATCAACGACATCCAGTCCCTGTTAAATCCCCTGACGGAACATTATTTTGGCAACAAAGCTGGATTTAATATGGAAGATGTCTATAACGAGGTTTTTAATTTAGAGAGCACCGAGTCCGAGAAATTATTAAAAGATCTCGGAAAAAAATATGCACTCTCCCGTGAGACGTTCCGGAAATTTCCGGAAAATGATCAGGAATTTCTGCAGAATTTCAGTTTTATCTGTCTGCTCAGCTACGACGTATACATCAAAAAGATGATTATCGAAAGTGTTATCGACAATATCAACAGTCAAAACAGTAAAACAAATAAAAAAGAGAATTCCAAAAAGGAATCCTCCAAAAAAGACACCGTTTAATCCAAACGGATGATTGTATTTTCAGGCACAGATGCAGATACGCATCCGTGCTTTTTTCTATTCCTGTTCCGGATGTTTCTGTGACAGACGGCTGAATACCATCTCATATCCGTCATTTCCATAGTTCAAAGAACGATTGACACGGCTGATCGTCGCTGTAGACGCCCCCGTCTTTTCCGCAATATCAAGGTATGTCTTCTGATCCCGCAGCATTCCCGCCACTTCAAATCGCTGTGATAAAGAAAGCAATTCATTGACCGTACACACATCCTCAAAAAATGTATAACATTCCTCTCTGTTCTGCAGACATAAAATTGCATCAAACAGATGATCTACTGCCTCTGTTTTAAGTTTCTTGCTCATTATGCTCCCTCTTTCCTTCCAAAAATCATGTCTGTATTTTATCATATTAAAGTTTTAAAGTAAACAGATTTCTTGCATTACCCCATTGTTATGCTATAATGTTTAGTACAGTTTACCAAACACGAAAACGAATGGAGAATCTATGATATGAAAAAGATCGGTTATTTTTTTTCCGGCTTTCTGCCAATTTTAACAACAACAGCTGCACAGATACTGGCTTCTTTTTTTATGTTCGGAATCGCAGCTCTGTTTCTGTGTCCGGCCTCCCAGAGCACAGGCTTTGATGCCGATACCATCGAAACACTTCTGACCAATACGGAGTTTAATGCATGCATCATGCTGATTTATACCGTAACCTGCATCGTATTCATGGGAATATGGTATTATCGCTCCTGTGGGGGCAATTATCTTCCAAAACCATCCCTCACGTTTCATCCTCTGCAGTTTTTATCCATCATTCTTCTGATTCCCGGCATGCAGTTTTTTTCCGGTTATCTGACTTCTGCGGTATCTTTTCTTTTCCCGAACTGGCTCAGCCAGTACGAAAAACTCATGGAAACCGCAGGCTTAGACTCCGACATCGGACTGTTCATGTTTATCTATGCCGTAATTCTCGGTCCTGTCTGTGAAGAACTAGTTTTCCGCGGCGTCACCATGCGTCTGGTCCGACGGGCACTTCCGTTCTGGGCTGCCAACCTGATGCAGGCGGTTCTCTTCGGAATCTTTCACATGAACTGGATTCAGGGAATTTATGCATTTGTTCTCGGTCTTGTACTGGGATGGATCTGTGAAAAAGGAGGAAGCATCTATTTCTCAATGTTCTTCCACATCCTGTTCAACTTCTGGGGAACCATCATCGGACCGCTACTGAACAATCTCAAAGAAACGGATCTTCTGGGAATTATCATCTTTCTCTTTACGATTGTTTCTCTCGTTTTGGGCTTTTCCTTATTCCGCCTGGGAACGAAATGGCGCGATCAGAAAGCGGCGCGCCTTATGGCTGCCCCTGATCATGATGATCATTTCGAAGCAGCTGAATGATCCGGTACTCATAAAACACGGTGATCACAAGGATAGCGGCAATCACCAGCAGACTGTACGCGTCCTTGAGTTCGATCCCGATCACATCTCCCACACACGGAACCATCAGACCGATGATAAACACCAGTTTTACCAGCCGGATCATCCGGATGGAATATTTACGCACCTTTCCCACACACACCTCTTTCGGAAGCCGGTTTATTTTTTCCGGCTGACAGCTTACCAGGCTGAGTCCCACATAGATCAGAACAACTCCTGCAATGTTACAGATAAATTTATATGGCGCAACTTTATAGGCAATCCCATAATAGATCTGCAGTCCGATATAGACAATTCCAAGGATCATTCCTATCGCCTCCGCAAAAATTGCCGGAACGGTTAAATCTTCTTTTTTCATCTGCTTTTCTCCATTTCATTCTGTAAAATCATATCCTAATTCTAACACCTTTTTGACTTGAATTCCATAGTTCATGTGCTATAATGAAACACAGAGTAACAATATAACAAAGGAGATCTCATGGAAAATCTTATTTTACCAAAACAATACAAATCAGAACTGAATCTTCATGACACACAGCTTGCCATCAAGACAGTCAAAGATTTCTTTCAGGCACTGCTGGCGCAGAGACTGCATCTGACACGTGTTTCTGCTCCTCTTTTTGTAGACCCGGCAACCGGTCTTAATGATAACTTAAACGGTTATGAGCGCCCGGTTACTTTCGGTATTAAGGAGCAGGACGATAAAAATGCCGAAGTTGTCCATTCTCTCGCAAAATGGAAACGTTACGCCCTGAAAAAATACGGATTTCAGGTCGGAGAAGGCATCTACACGGATATGAATGCCATCCGCCGCGATGAAAGTACGGACAACATTCATTCTATTTTCGTAGATCAGTGGGACTGGGAAAAAATCATTCATAAAGAAGACCGTAATCTGGACTATTTAAAAGAGACCGTTCGTACCGTATATAAGTGTCTTCGCAAAACAGAACAGTATATGGCCATCCAGTATGATTACATTGATCTGATCCTTCCAAAGGAAATTTTCTTTATCACCTCCCAGGAACTGGAGGATCTGTTCCCGGACAACACACCGAAGGAACGTGAGTATTATATTACCAAGGCAAAAGGTGCTGTATGTATCATGCAGATCGGTGACACCTTAGAGTCTGGCGAACCGCACGACGGACGTGCTCCGGATTACGATGACTGGGCTTTAAATGCAGATATTCTTGTTTATTATCCGGTTCTTGATATTGCACTGGAATTATCTTCGATGGGTATCCGTGTAGACAAAACTGCTCTGATTTCCCAGCTTGACAAAGCCGGCTGTCCGGAACGCAAGGATCTGCCATTCCAGAAATCCATCATCGATGGAACACTTCCTTATACCATCGGCGGAGGAATTGGTCAGTCCCGTATCTGTATGTTCTTCCTTCGCAAAGCTCATATCGGCGAAGTGCAGAGTTCTCTCTGGCCGGAAGAAACAATTGCAGCCTGCGAGGAACATGGTATTCAGCTCTTATAATTTATTTTACATAATAAAATAAACAAAGCAAAAAATCAAAGAGGAAAAACGAAAAAAACGTTTTTCCTCTTTTTGTATTATCTATCTCCTCTAAATTACAGCTATAAGGTTTCCTCATCCGCCTCGCACATGCGATACCCTACGCCCAGTTCATTTACAATATAATTTTTTTCTCCCGGTCTGGCTCCCAGCTTCTTACGGATATTTACCATATTGACCTGCAGTTTTTTGATGCTGCCCTCATCGTTATACCCCCAGATCTCTTTGATAATGGCTGAGTATGTCATAACCTTTCCCGCATGTTCCGACAATGCTGCAATGATATTGTACTCTGTCTGTGTCAGCTTCACTTCTTTTTTATGCAAGAAAACTCTTCTTGCATCGTAATCAATGGTCAGACCGGAGGCCTTAAATTTTCCACCCGGAAACATTCCGTTTTGCATGCGATGTGTTGTCATGCGAAGCGTAGAACGTATCCGCGCAAGAAATTCATTGGAGCCAAATGGTTTTGTAACATAATCATTGGCTCCCATATCCAAAGCCTCCACTTTATCTTTTTCATCTGACCTGGCAGAAAGCACAATCACCGGCGTCAGGGAATCTTTCCGTAACCGCTTTAAAAAAGTCATTCCGTCCTGATCCGGAAGTCCCAGATCTAAAACAACGAGATCCGGTCTGTGAGAAGCATACATCATCATTCCGTCTTCGCAGGAATATGCCGATAATGTCTGATATCCGTTTGCCTCCAGAAGTGTAGCCACCAGATTGTTAATATGTTCATCATCCTCAATAATTAAAATCTTATATTTATTTCCGTTCATGCCTGTTCCTTCTCCTCCATATCCAGATAAAACCGGAAAAGTGCACCTCCATTTTTCTTATTTTCTGCCTTGATCTTTCCACCGTGCGCTTTGATAATTGTTGCGCACACTGCCAGTCCTATTCCTGCATTGCTCCGTTTGCAATCGGAAGATACCTCATACGCCTCATGACTCCCGTAAAAAACGGATTTTAATTTTTCTTCCGGAATTCCACATCCATCATCCTGTACTTCAAATACGGCTTTGTCCGCCACAAGAAATACCTTCAGTCCCAGGTGCACCATTCCCTTTGCATGCTGCACCGCGTTTTCTAAAATATTGATCAACACCTGCTGGATCAGGATTGCATCCATGGGAATTACCACAAATTCATCTGGAATATCAATTTCAACCTCCTGATCCGGATATCTTTTATGAAACTTTAAAATCACCGAATCAATCAGCTCATCCAAAACCGTAGGTGTCTTAATGATTTTTACTTTTCCACTGTCAAGTTTTGTGATCGAAAGCAGGTTCTCAACCATCCGGAAAAGCCACTGTGCATCCTGCCGGATGTCCTGCAGCATCTTTGTCCGCTGTTCCTTCGTAAAATCATTATCCGGATCAAGCAGCGCCGAGCTGGAGCCATAGATCGTGGTAAGCGGAGTCCGAAGATCATGGGAAACCGCACGGAATATGTCTGCACGGATTTTTTCTTTTTCTCTCTCTGCTTCGAGAATTTTATTATACTTTATTTTGGTGGTAAACCCACAGGTAATCAAAGCCATCAGTATAATGATCACTGCCGATGCCATATTCTCCGGTATGGAAAAATTAAAGTGAAAAAATGGAAATGTGAAAGCAAAATTCAATTCAAGAACGCTGAGAATTGCAGCTGCCACACCATACAGATACCCCGGTGTGATCACAGAAGTCAGAAAGACTCCAAAAATAGATACTGCCGGGATCAGCGCATTTTCCACAGTACTGTTTTGTATCCACAAACAGACCATAAAACACACCAGCTGAATCCCGACGGTAATGGCTATATCTCTTATGATATACAATGTTTTTTTCATCCGAATCTTCTTTCTCCTTATCTCTTGCATCCATATGTTTCATTATAGCATAATGGCGGTTAAGATTCGAATAAAAAATGTATTTTTCTAAGAAAGCGTATTCAGTTCCTCCATCCACAATGTTGCACACGCATCACTCGGCATACGCAGATCTCCTCTCGGAGAAACAGCAACAGATCCGACTTTCGGGCCGTCCGGAAGGCAGGAACGTTTAAACTGCTGCGCAAAAAATCTGCGGCAGAACGTTTTCAGCCATTTTAAAATAAATGCAGCTTCATAGGTTCCAGCAAATGCGATTTTTGCCAGACGGTAAATTTTTGCAGGGGAGAATCCCTGACGCAGCATATAATACAGGAAGAAATCATGCAGTTCATACGGACCTACCAGATCCTCGGTCTTCTGTGAAATTTTTCCGTCTTCCGGCGGCAAAAGCTCCGGAGAAACCGGTGTATCCAATACATCATACAGTGTATCGGAAAGCTGCTTGTCCTCACAGGTATCCGCATAATAACGCACCAGATGCCGGACCAGTGTCTTTGGCACAGAAGCATTCACGGCATACATGGACATATGATCTCCGTTGTACGTTGCCCACCCCAGTGCAAGTTCCGACAGATCTCCGGTTCCGATCACAAGCGCATTTTTTTTGTTCGCAATGTCCATCAGAATCTGCGTGCGTTCCCGCGCCTGGGAATTTTCATATGTCACATCATGCACCGAAGGGTCCTGTCCGATATCCGAAAAATGCACATTTACCGCCTGACAGATATCCACTTCCACAAATTCTGCCCCAAGGCTTTGAATCAGTTTGACAGCATTGTCATATGTGCGGTCGGTTGTCCCGAATCCCGGCATGGTGACGGCCGTAATTCCCTTATGATCCCGCCCGCACAGATCAAAGGCACGCACGGTCACCAGCAGTGCCAGCGTCGAATCCAGTCCTCCGGAAATACCTACCACAGCATTGGCTCCGGTATGTTCCAGACGTTTTTTTAGTCCCATTGCCTGAATCATCAGAATTTCATCACAACGCTTTTCCCTGTTCTGTCTGTCTGTTGGCACAAACGGTGCCGGATCAATAAACCGCGTCAGTTTTGTTTCTTCTATTTTTAAAGAGAACAGAATCTCGGTATGTGTCTGATCCTCAGTGACAAAAGTTGTCATTCTGCGGCGCTGTGCACAGAGACGTTCCACATCAATCTCCGAATACAGGATGCCATGTCCAAAACGCTTGGATTCCGCAAGAATCTGTCCGTTTTCCGCAATGATGTTGTGCCCGGAGAACACCAGATCCTGTGTAGACTCTCCCTCTCCCGCTGACGCATAAATATATCCCGCAAGAAGACGTGCAGACTGGCCACTTACCAGTTCCCTGCGGTAACTGTCTTTGCCGGTCAGTTCATTCGAAGCCGACAAATTCACCAGAACAGACGCCCCCGCCAGTGCATGGGAGATACTCGGCGGATTCGGTGTCCACAGATCCTCACACAGTTCCACACCGATTCTGAGTTTCGGCATCTGCTCACAGACAAAAAGCAGATCCCGGTCCGCAGGAACACAGCTTCCGTCCGGCAGAACCACCTCTGTCGCAAGCTCTGCTCCGGATACGAAATGTCTCGCCTCATAAAATTCATTGTAATTCGGCAGATAACTCTTCGGTACAAGTCCAAGCACTTCTCCATGTGAAAACACTGCCGCCACATTGTATAATTTTCCAAGGATTTCAAAGGGAAGTCCCACGAAAAAAATGGCGTCCAGTGAAGCACTCTCTTTTACTAATTTCATCAGCGCATCCTTTGCGCCCTGCAGCAGACGTTCCTGCAAAAACAAATCCTGACAGGTATAGCCGGTCAGACAAAGTTCCGGAAAAACTACAATCTTTGCTCCCTGCCGGGCACTTTCTTTCATCATATCCAGAATCAGTTCTGCATTGTATTTTGTATCTGCCACTTTAATTTTCGGTGTGACTGCAGCTGCTTTTACAAATCCCTGTCTCACTTTCTCAACTCCTTTAATTCCTCTACGGAAAATTCATATGCCTTATTACAGAACTGGCACTTTACCTCGATGCTCTCCCCATCATTGATGATGTCATCGAGATCTTTTTTGCTGAGCGTTGAAAGTGCACGCGATACCCGCTCCTTAGAACAGTCACAGACAAATGCTGCCGGAATTTTGTCGGTGATTTCCAACCCGAAATCTCCGAGAATTTCTTCGAGAATTCCTTCCGGTGTCAATCCTCGCTCCAGCATCATAGTCACGGAATCAATTTCTGCGATCCTTTTTTCCAGTTTTTCGATGATCTCATCGCTTGTAAACGGCATAAGCTGGATAATGAATCCGCCCGCCTGACGCACCGTGTTGTTTTTGTTCATCAGCACGCCCAATCCTACCGCAGACGGAATCTGCTCGGAAGTTGCAAAATAATAGGTTAAATCTTCTGCAATCTCTCCTGTCTGCAGCTGACACTGTCCCACATATGGCTCTTTTAGTCCCATATCTTTGATGACACTCAAAATACCGAGATCCAGCGCGCCCCCTACATTTAAATGTCCGTCTTTGTTTGGCGGAAGTTCCACAATCGGATTATTGACAAATCCCTTGACATGTCCATTGGCGTCCGCAGTAACGGTAAGTCCCCTGGCCGGACCGCTGCACTGAATCTGCAGGGTCAGAAGATCCTTTTCCCCTTTTAACATTGTTCCCATCATCGCACCGCCGGACAACAGACGTCCCAGGGCTGCCGTCATGATCGGGGACGTATTGTGATCCTGTCTGGCGGTCTCCACCAGATCCCTCGATGTAATTGCAAATGCCCGGATTGCGGCACCTGCTGCGGTTGCTCTAACAATATAATCTGCCATGTATCATTTCTCCTTTATTCTTTTCTTGTAACAAATGTGATACGCTCACTGTCGGCTTTGACCCCGGCGTCGGTGTAATCATCATACATTCCTTCACAGACCAATCCCGCCTGCTGCAGAAAATCCACTATCTGTTCCACCTTATAATTTCTCTGATAGTGTGTTTCCGCATATCGGCGGTACAGCTCTCCCGCTTCCGGGATAAACAGTGTCAGGTCATATTCATTGATTCTGGTCTCTTCGTCATAATAATTTTCCCAGATAAAACTTCCTTCCTGCCTGCTCTCCGCAAATGTGTGATCTCCGAGAAGCTGTTCGTATTTATAGGCGGTATTCATATCAAAGATAAATACTCCACCGCTTTCCAGACAGGCGGCAACCCGCCGGAATGCATCGGAAAGTTCCTGTGGCTCAAGTACATAATTGACACAGTCACAGGTACAGCAGACTGCCCGCACACATCCATCCAGTTCGAGTGTCTGCATCTCCTGCAGCAGATAAAGAATCGGTGGATCTGTCTGCTTTTCCATGGCTTTCTGCAGCATATCCACAGAAACATCCACACCGGTCATATCATACCCACAGGCAGCCAGTCTCCGGGTCAGTTCTCCGGTTCCGCATCCCAGATCCAGCACCGGTCCGTCTGCAATTCCATGCTTTTTTAATGTCTCACAAATATATGCACACCATTCATCATAGGGCACATTATCCATAAACAGGTCATAAACCTGCGCAAAACCCGTATACGCGTCCATTCTTTTCCTCCTGCTTTGTATCATAGTTTAGCAAGTTTTTATGGCAAAAGCAAGGTTGATTATTCTTCCCGAAACCTTTATACTGAATGCATAAGTTGAACTACAGAAAGGATTTTCCATGCCTGACAACTACGAACATTATATTTCCAAAAATATTCAGGCCTTCTATCGCAGAAGACTTTTTTCTCCAATGATATATCTGGTTTTACTTGCAGTTCTCTGGATCGTATTTCCACTGGGTGCCATGCTGCGCCCTGCACAGCTTTCCGACAATACCAAAATTGCGGACGCCTACAAGAACCATCACCGTTATGTACGCATGACCTTCACAGATCTGAAATTCAGCGGATATACCTGTGAAACCTATGGACAGACCCGCGGATATTATTATTACACCACACAGAAAAATAATTGCAGCATCATTCTCCTTACCCCGCATACATGTGAGGAAGGACTCCCTACGATCGACCGTCTGACCGTCACCGGCCGGATCGTCAAAGGAAAAGAATCTTATCTGGCACTTTTGTCCCAGCTTTCCTCTGACCTGAACTGGACCGAAACCGGTATCCGCAATCAGCTGTCTTCGTATTATTTCAGTGAGCCTGACTATCATTTAACCACGACGCGCATTTTATTCTTCGCGTATTTCGGTTCCATGATTTATACCGTCCTGTATCTTCTGATCTGTATGGTCTATATCCGGTTCCCGGTGCTTTCCCCACCGTGCCAGAACCTGATCGTCTTCGGACATCCGGGGCAGATTCTCGCCGAGGCCGAGGAAGAACTTGCAACACTTCCACAGCTGGCAACGGAGGATATGTTTATTACCGAACATTATTTTATCATGACATCACCATATGGAAATGCCATTGTGCCTATTCAGGAGATTCTGTGGATCTATAAACATTCGACGCTCCACAAAATGCTCTGGTATCATTTCAGCATCTCTTATACCATGCATATTACCGCAAACAAACATATGTATGTAAACTGTCCGAAAAATACCAAATCCGATATTGACGGTATTATGGATTACCTGGCAGAAGCCAATCACAACATTCTGGTAGGTTTCAATGAAGAAAACCGCCTGAAAGTCCAGGCGGTTCAGGGAAAACCTTTCCATATTGAAAAATTCTATGCGTTATTGCGCCGCCGTGTCTAAAACATACAGGCTTTGCTTCCAATTTCATAATCCAGATTTTCATAGGCTTCCCTTACCACGGGAAGCCTTTCTTTTTCTTCCGGCGGTAATTCATGTTCAGAAAGTATCTTTATATTCTCCTCAATCTGTGCAATATCATAGGTATCAAATCCATACTTTAACCCTTTCCAGCACAGCCGGCGCTGCTCTCCATCCATCATGGGAAACTTTTCCTGCCGAGGTATGTGACCGCTTTCCTGTGAATCTTTTGTCTCCTGTTTTACTTCTTTCACCGTCCCCTGTAGCTGCTCTAAAAAAGTATGCAGATTCCGGTTTATAAAGGCACGGTTTTCGGTCTTTGCCGCCATCTCCATAATTTCTGCCTGCTGGGCAATCTCCTCTTTTCCAATCTGGCGGCTGATCCCTTTGATTCCATGAACTTTTGTCTGAAACATATGCAGATCCCGCTGGACATATTCCGGAAGTTTCGGAAGTAAACCCTCCACCTCTTTCCAATAAGATTCCAGCGTACGGATATCCGTAGCGTTCCTCTGCCCTGTGGCTTTCGCCTTCTTTGACGCATCGACCGGATTCGGAAGTTCCCTGTATCTTACCGGAATTCCGGTTTCTAAAACCTGCCTCATCCGCTGCAGCCGGATCGGTTTCGGCATAAAATCGGTAAATCCATGCCGGATGGAACGGCTTCTCACTTCGTCAGAAATATCCGCTGTCATAAGAACAAGCGGTGCATGACTGTATCTTTGTATCTGATCCGCCGTCTCAAATCCGGACATTCCCGGCATCATCTGATCCAGAATGATCATCTGGTATTCCCGTTCTTTTACCATCTGTACCATTTTTTTATCCTCCGCTTTTCTTTTCGGTCAAAGAGAACTCCTTTTGCAACCCGCTTGCTGCCGGGAAGCTTCTCTGGCCGTTTGTTTTCAGGCTTTCAGTCTTCCCAGTACGTTCTGGAAAATTTCGTCTGCTTTTACGGTATAAACCGCAAGCATCTCATCGCATTTTTTGTTCAGCTCTTCTGCGTATTCCCGGTTTTTCATGGATTTGGTGTTGATGTATACGTTCAGGGAAGCGCCCTCTAAGGCAGCCTTGCAGAACGCTGCGCCAACGCCCGCATCGCTGATTGCGAGTGCGGAACCTTTTGCTGCAAATTCCACGATCAGATCGATCGCTTCACAGCATTTTTCCATGATTTCCATCGGCACGGAGCAGGCGTCCTTCAGCACGATTTCCATAACTCTTGCTTTTTCTGCCTTCTCCTCTTCTGTCTCACGCGGCATGCCGTATGCTTTGGAGAGCGGCTCAAATACTTCCGCATCGCGCTCGATCAGGTGAAGCAGTTCGTCCTGAAGCGTGGTTGCTTTCGCCATCAGCTCTTTCATTTCCTCTTCGACATCCGCGTATTTCTTTTTACCTACTGTCAGCGCACCAACCATGTTGCCAAGCGCTG
>OGWS01000729.1_pt1 | contig 31170 bp, 30 predicted proteins | sample 1576111 | NCBI WGS metagenome assembly OGWS01 (sample SAMEA3541534, study PRJEB24748) | human gut metagenome | biome: human gut; feature: human-associated habitat; material: faeces | place: China | collected 2012
CTGTTCTGCTGCACACCGGGCGGTGTATTTCGCGGAAAAGCGCCCTCAATTCCCACAAAAGCTTCTTTTGCGGATTGACCTCGCCTGTTCATTCATATTATAATATAAACAATTGCAGTTGTTATGTTTTTAACGGCGCAAACTTGTTAAGGATGGATGTACTTATGAAAATCTGCGTATGTGTCGGTTCTTCCTGTCACCTCAAAGGCTCCTACGACATCATCAACCTGATGAAGGCGGCGCTTGAAAAGTACGGGCTCACGGATACGGTGGATCTCTCGGCCGCATTCTGCCTGGGCAAATGCACCCACGGCGTCTCCATCAAGGTGGATGACGAGATCGTTACCGGGCTGAACCGTGATAACTTCGATGATATTTTTGCCGGCTCGGTGCTGGCGAAGCTTGGGAGGAAGCCGGAATGAACAAATTCCTGCAGCTCAAAAAATCGAACTGCAAAAACTGCTACAAATGCATCCGCAACTGCCCGGTGAAAAGCATCAAATTTGCCGACGGGCAGGCGAATATCATCCCGGATGAATGCATCCTGTGCGGCCGCTGCTTCGTAAACTGTCCCCAGGACGCAAAACAGATCCGCGACGACGTGCCCCGCGTAAAAGAGATGATCGCCTCCGGCAAAAAGGTCATCGCCAGTGTGGCGCCCTCGTTTATCGCGGAATTTCCGCTGATGGACTTCGCCGCGATGAAGGACGCTCTGCTGAAGCTGGGCTTTGCCGACGCACAGGAGACCGCCATCGGCGCAACCATCGTCAAAACCGAATACGAAAAGATGATCGCCTCCGGCAAGCACGACGTGATCATTTCTTCGTGCTGCCACAGCGTCAACGCGCTCATTCAGAAATACTATCCCAGCGTGCTGCCGTATCTGGCGGACGTGCTCTCCCCCATGCTGGCGCATTGCCGCGTCATCAAGGAGGAAAATCCCGGCGCATGTGCCGTATTCATCGGCCCGTGCATTTCCAAGAAGGAAGAGGCTGAGCTGTACGGCGAGTGCGACGTTGCCCTCACCTACGAGGAGCTGGAGGCATGGATGAACGAGGCCGGCGTGGTGCCCGCGGGCGATTCCACCGAGCCGGATGAGGGAAAGCGCGGCCGCTTCTTCCCCATCAAGGGCGGCATCATCAAAAGCATGCACACCGAAAACACTGGTTTCACTTATCTGGCCGTGGACGGCGTACAGAACTGCATCGCCGCCATCAAGGAGATCGAATCCGGTGCGCTGAAGAACTGCTTTATCGAAATGAACGCCTGCGAGGGCGCATGCATCAACGGCCCGGCCATCAGCCATCATCACAAGCCTCTGCTCAGCGGCGAGGTAAAGGTGGTCGCCTTTGCCGGGGACGATGAGTTCCGTGTGGCGATGCCCATCGATACATTCAAGAACATCCCCTACATCGGCACCCACGAAAAGATACCCGGAGAAGCAGCCATCAAAGAGATCCTGGCCAAGATGGGCAAAACCAGCCCCGAGCAGGAGCTCAACTGCGGCAGCTGCGGTTATCCTACCTGCCGTGAAAAGGCCATTGCCGTATATCAAGGCAAGGCCGATCTTTCCATGTGCCTGCCTTTCCTGAAAGAAAAGGCCGAAACGTTCTCCGGTTATGTCATCAACAATACGCCCAATGCCATTTTTGTGCTGGATGAAAATCTGTGCGTACAGCAGATCAACAAAGCAGGCTGCGCGCTGTTCAACCTCAAAACGCCTTCCGATATCCTGGGTTCCCCCATCGTGCGGCTGCTGAACCCGGCCGATTACCTGGGCGTGATGACCAGCGGAGTGCCTATCAAGGAGAAAAAGCACTATCTGGCCGAATACAAAAAATATGTGGCTGAAACCATCGTTTACGACCACGAGTACCACATCGTGTTCAGCATTATGCGCGATATCACCAGCGAGGAGGAACGCCAGAGCGAACGCTCCGAGCTGTGCAATAAGACGGTGGCCATCACCAATGAAGTGATTGAAAAGCAGATGCGCGTGGTGCAGGAGATCGCTTCCCTGCTGGGCGAAACCACCGCCGAGACGAAGATCGCGCTGACGCAGCTCAAGGACGCCCTGCAAAAATAAAGGAGGGCCATAGGCACCCATGAATAACCTTTGGACAGACACCGGCTACATCAGCCTGAACCATGTGAATGAGCAGCTTTGCGGAGACCGTGTGGAGATCATCGGTAACAATGAAAAATCTCTGACAATGGTGCTGGCGGACGGTCTGGGCAGCGGCGTAAAGGCCAACATCCTTTCTACGCTCACCAGCAAGATCATCTGCACGATGATGGCAAACGGCATGCCCATTGAGGAATGTGTGGACACCATTGCAAAAACTTTGCCCGTGTGCAGTGTTCGGCAGGTGGCCTATTCCACATTCACCATCATCCGCATTACCGACAACACCACGGCCGAGATCATTCAGTTCGATAACCCCAACGTCATCCTGCTGCGGAACGGCAAAAGCGTGGATTACCCCATCGTCAGCCGCGTCATCGAGGGCAAAACCATACTGGAAAGCCGCATTCCCCTGCAGCTGCATGATGTGTTCATCGCCATGAGCGACGGCGCCATCTATGCAGGCGTAGGCAAGACGATGAATTTCGGCTGGCAGCGCGAGAATATCATCGAATACGCCGAGCGTCTGTACGACGACACGCTCTCGGCCAAGATGATCGCGTCCATGATCGTGGACGAGTGCAACCGCCTGTATGAAGGCGAGCCCGGCGACGATACCACCGTGGCCGCCGTGCGCATCCGGGAACGCACGCCTGTCAATCTGCTGATGGGCCCGCCCGCAGACCCGCGCGACGCAACGAAAATGATGACGCTTTTCTTCTCGAAGGAAGGCAAAAAAATCGTCTGCGGCGGCACCACCTCCCAGATTGCGGCAGACTATCTGCACGAAACCATCGTCACCTCTCTGGATTACGGCACCGACCCCGCCATTCCTCCCGTGGGCCATATGAAAGGCGTGGATCTTGTGACAGAGGGCGTCATCACCATGAGCCGAGTGGTGGAATACGCCAAGGCCTTTGTGGAAGGCACCGACCTTACCAACCTGTGGAGCGTGCAGACGGACGGAGCCTCGCAAATCGCCCAGCTTTTGTTCGAGTATGCCACGGACATCAATTTTTTTATCGGCAAGGCCATCAATCCGGCGCACCAGAACCCGGATCTGCCCATTACCTTCGGCATCAAAATACGCCTGGTACAGGAGCTTTCCGAATATCTGGAAAAGATGGGCAAACAAATCAAAGTGAGCTACTTCTAAGCAGAAAACCCCGCCGCAAGGCGGGGTTTTCACAGTTTCGGCGGTTTCTCATATACTGATAATAACCATACGGCAGATATGGAAATCAACCGCAGATAAGGGAGGAAACCGCAATGTCAATGCCCACCATCACAACGTCCCCGAACCCCATCTCCATGAGCCAGGCCATTACCGATCTCATCGAGTCCATTGCGCTGGAGGAAACGGCTTTGAGCCATATTCTGAACGCAGAGGGCGAAAAGCTGCAAAAGGTGCTCGCCATGGAAGACGTTTCGCTGAATCAGATCCTGGATGTGAACGAGACCGTCATGAACATGGTCACCACAGTCAACGAGCTGGAGCACACGCTCCGCGACAAGCTGGAGTTCATCTCCAACAACCTTTATTACCCTTCCCGGGAAAGCTGCTGAGGCATGCCGCACAGGCTTACTGCCTCCCCTGGCGGCGTGCAAAAAAGAAAAGGGCGTGTCCCCGACAGGGACGCGCTCCTTTCTGTTTTGCTGTTTCAACCGCCCAGATACGCTTTGCGCACCTGGTCGTTATTGGCCAGTTCATGCGCGTCGCCGGACATGACGATGGAACCTGTCTCCAGGACATAGGCCCGGTTCGCGATCTCCAGCGCCATCTTGGCGTTCTGCTCCACCAGCAGAATAGTCACGCCTGATTGATTCACATCGTGGATGATGCTGAATATCTCCTGCACCAACAGCGGAGACAGGCCCATGGAGGGCTCGTCCAGCAGCAGCATCTTGGGTTTGCACATCAGCGCGCGGCCAATGGCCAGCATCTGCTGCTCACCGCCGGAAAGCGTTCCGGCAATCTGCCTGCGGCGCTCCTTCAGACGCGGCAGGCGCTGAAACACCATCTCATAATCCGCCGCAACGGCATCCGCGCCGTCCTTTCGGGTGTACGCCCCCAGCGCCAGATTCTGCTGCACCGTCAGCTGCGAAAACACGCGCCGCCCCTCCGGCACCTGCGTCAGGCCCAACTGGATGATTTTATGCGCTTCCATGCTGCTGATGGGCTGGCCGCAAAAGGATATCTCCCCCTGTTTGGGCTTGAGCAGCCGGGAAACAGCATGGAGCGTGGTCGTTTTGCCCGCACCGTTTGCGCCGATCAGCGTGACGATCTCGCCCTCGTTCACATCGAATGAAATGCCCTTGATGGCGTTGATGGCGCCGTAATTTACAACAAGGTCCTTGACCGAAAGCATCACGCCCATTACGCCTCACCTCCCAAATATGCCGCAATAACCTTTGGGTCGCTGCGGACGGTCTCGGGGTCGCCCTCCGCGATGATACGGCCGTAATCCAATACCGTGATATGCTCACACAGGCCCATAACAAAACTCATGTCGTGTTCGATGAGCAGAACCGCGATGTCGAATTTATCCCGCACAAAACGGACGGTCTCCATCAGTTCGGCAGTCTCATTGGGGTTCATGCCAGCCGCAGGCTCGTCCAGCAGCAGCAGCTTGGGATTCGTTGCCAACGATCTCCAGCTTGCGCTGCTTTCCGTAGGGCAGGCTGGAGGCCGGCTGCCCCGCTTCTCCGTCCAAATCGAAGATCTTCAGCAGCTCCATTGCCTTTTCATTCATGGCCCGCTCCTTCACAAAATAGGAGGGCAGACGCAGAATTCCCGTGGCCGTGGTGTATTTCACCTGGTTATGCAGGCCCACCTTCACGTTGTCCAGCACCGTCATATCCTTGAACAGACGGATATTCTGAAACGTGCGCGCGATGCCCGCCTTATTGATGACAGCCGGCTTGAGGCCAACGATGCTTTTTCCGTCCAGCACGATATCGCCTTCCGTGGGCTGGTACACACCGGTGAGCATGTTGAACACCGTTGTTTTGCCCGCACCGTTGGGACCGATAAGGCCGTACAGATGGCCCTTTTCAATGGAAAGCGCAAATTTTTCCACGGCCTGCAGGCCGCCGAATGCGATGCCAAGGTTCGTTACTTCCAGCAAAGCCATGCATCACACCTCCTTCTCGCCCGCCGCAGCCTTCTTGCGCGGCAGCGGCAGCCTGGCGGCCAGCCTGCGGCGCCAGGCCACAAGCTGCGGGCTCTGGTTGAACAGCATCATCACAATGAGCACGACAGCATACACCAGCATGCGGTAATCGCTGAAGCCGCGCAGCAGCTCCGGCAGGATGGTGAGCAGCGCAGCCGCAATGATGGAACCACGGATGTTGCCCATACCGCCCACAACGACAAACACCAGAATCAGAATGGAAGTGTTGTAATCAAACTTTTTCGCCACCAGCGAGGAGAAATTATGCGCATACAGCGCGCCCGCCAAACCGGCCAGCGCTGCGGAAATGGTAAACGCGATGAGCTTATACCGCGTGACATTGACGCCCACGGATTCCGCTGCGATGCGGTTGTCCCGGATGGACATGATCGCACGGCCCGTGCGGGAATTGATGAGGTTCAGAACGATGAAGAGCGTGATGAGAATAAGTACAAAGCCCAGCCCGAAGGTGGCGCTTCGCGGCATGCCGGTGATGCCCTGTGCGCCGTTGATGATCACATCGCCTGTCTCGTCCAGGTTCAGCGAAAGCGCGTCCTTCAGCGAAACATGGAAGCCGGACGCATCTCTGCCGACATAGAAGGAATTGAGCAGGTTTTTGATGATCTCACCAAAGGCCAGCGTTACGATGGCAAGATAGTCCCCCTGCAGGCGCAATACCGGAATGCCGATCAAAAAACCGAACAAGGCTGCGGCCGCGGTCCCCGCCAGCAACGCCAGCGTAAAGCAGAGCCAGCCCGGCACGGCGTCCCCAACACACACGGAGACAAACGCCCCCACAAAACCGCCCACGCTCATAAAGCCCGCATGCCCCAGGCTCAGCTCGCCCAGGATGCCCACGGTGAGGTTGAGGGAAATTGCCATAATGATATATGCGCAGATCGGAACGAGCTGCCCCGACAGGGAATTTGTGAGCATGCCTATGCCTGAAAGCAGCTGGATGGCCAAAAACATCACAACGACCATTCCATAGGTCACAAGATCGCGCCGGAAACTGCGGCTCAAAGTTTTCATTTTCATTGCGCCCACCTACACTTTCTCTCGCGTCTGCTTGCCCAGTATGCCCGCAGGGCGGACAAGCAGTACGATGATGAGCACGCCGAACACGATGGCGTCCGCCATCTGGGACGAAATATACGCTTTGCTCAGGCTCTCGATGATGCCCAGCAGCACGCCGCCCAGCATCGCGCCGGGGATGGAACCGATGCCGCCGAACACCGCAGCCACAAAAGCCTTGATGCCGGGCATTGCGCCCGTCGTTGGCATCAGCGTGGGATAGGCCGAACACAGCAGCACGCCCGCGACGGCCGCCAAAGCACTGCCGATGGCAAAGGTGAGCGAAATGGTGGCGTTCACATTGATGCCCATAAGCTGTGCGGCGCCTTTGTCCTCGGATACGGCCTGCATGGCGTGGCCCACTTTCGTCTTGTTGACAAACAACGTGAGCGCTACCATGATGACTGCGGATGTAACAATAGTGACCAGTGTCTCGCCCGTGACGACGAGCTGCCCGCCGAAGAGACGGAGCGGTTCGATGGACACGACCGGCGTGAAGGATTTCGGCGCAGAGCCCCAGATGAGCAGCGCCAGGTTCTGCAGCAGATAGCTCATGCCGATGGCCGTAATGAGCACGGCGAGGCTGGGCGCCTCCCGCAGCGGCTTATAGGCCACGCGTTCGATGGCAACGCCCAGCAGCGTGCAAACCACCACCGCCGCGCAGATTGCCGCCAGCGCGGGCAGGCCCAGCGACGTCATCATTACAAAAGCAACGTAGCCGCCCACCATGATGACGTCGCCATGCGCGAAATTCAGCATACGGGCAATGCCGTACACCATCGTATAGCCCAGGGCAATGACCGCATAAATACTGCCCAGGCTGATGCCGTTCACAAGGTAAGATAAAAATTGCATGTGTTTCGCCCCTTTTTTGTTTCCCATAAAACGCCGTGCCGCCGGCGTCCAAGAGAGGATCGCTCCACAGGTACCAGACTTTATAAGTATACCATACCGGGTGCCGCCCGGCAATTGAAAACCACAAAAAACGGCCTTGCACGCTGTTTTCCACCGAAAAGATGTCGATTGGAAAGAAGGCTGCCGGTAAAAGCCGGCAGCCTTCTTGGCCTTTTTGTAACAGAAATTATGCCGCGGTGTAAACGCCGTCCTTGATGATGTAGACAAGCGGGCTCTTGGCAGGCGCGCCGCTGGCGTCCCAGGTAATGCCCTTGCCGGTCAAGCCTTCCAGTGTAATCTCAGTAAAAGCGGCCTTCAGGGCGTCGCAAATGGCGGACGCATCCATGTCGGCTGTAACGCCGGCCTTCTCCACAGCCGCGTGGATGGCGTAAATGGCGTCATAGGCATCGGCCGCGAACTGATTGGGGTCCTCGCCGTAGGCTTCGTTATAAGCCTTTACAAACGCGGCCGTTTTGTCATCGGTAGCCGAAGCGGTAAACGGAGTCATCAGCATGACATCCTCGGCCAGACTCGTGTCGAAGTTCTCCACAGACACCAGACCGTCCAGACCGTCGCAGCCGAAAAATACCGGCTCATAGCCGATCTTGTCGGCCTGCGTCAGAATCAGGGACGCCTCGGTGTAGTAAATGGGCAGGAACACCAGCTCTGCGCCTGCAGACTGGGCCTTCTGAATCTGGACTGTGAAGTCCTTATTGCTGTCGGCGGTAAACGCCTCGTCGGAAACGATCTCCAGGCCCTTTTCCTGCGCCTCGGTCACGAACGCATCGTGAATGCCGGAGGAATACGGGTCAGAGCTGTCATAGATGACGGCGACCTTTGCCGCAAGGCTGTTCTCAACGATATAATCGGCGGAAAGCGTGCCCTGCTCCGGGTCGGAGAAGCAAACGCGGAACGCATTGTCGTTTGCGATGCAGCCTTCAGCGGAGCCAGACGGCGTCAGCTGGAACATATTGTCGTTTGCCGTCTCGGCCGCAACGGCGATGCAGGGATTGCTGGTGACGGTGCCCATCAGGATCTGCATGTCCCAGTCCTTCAGGCTGTTGTACGCGTTGATCGCCTTCTCGGCATCGTTCTCGTCATCCTCGAATTTCATCTCATACTGCTGGCCGCCCAGCGCGTTGATCTCGGCAATGGCGATCTCCGCGCCGTTCTTCACGGCATTGCCGTAAACCGCGGTGCTGCCTGTAACAGGGCCGATACCGCCGATCTTAATGGCCGCGCCGGAACCCGCCGTGCCGCCGGACGGCGCGGTGGACGCCGGTGTGCTGGAGCCGGAACCGCCGCACGCCGCCAGCGAAAAGGCGAGGCAGAGGGCCAGCGCTGCGCTCAGAAACTTTTTCATACTTTCTTCCTCCAATGTTTCAAACTTTCCATACACAAAGCTTCCAACAAAGCCTTTGATAGGAATTGAATCTATTTTAACGCGGAAGATGCACAAAATTCAATACACTATTTTTACATACTTTTCTTTGCTAAAGCGTTCAATTGTGTGATATTGCATAAAAAAACAGAAAAAAGCTCCGTCGCTCCCGTACATCCGGGCAAAGTTGTCCGCCGTAGACGTATATTCACTCTCTTTTTTGCACAAGAATGCACACGGCAAACGGAACCGAGAAGGCCAATTTCACCGTCACGCTTTTCCGGTCTCGGTTTCCGGCGCAAAACGCGGGGCCGGTTTACGGCCCCGCACATCGTTCTCGCGCATCGTTCATTTGCTCTCTGGAATGCTTTAAAATTTTCTTACAGCCCCCATTTCCATAGTATTTTTCGCCCTTTCGTACATGCAATACGCAAAATCTTATCGTATGGCTTTAAATTCTCCCCGCACACAGGACAGATCGATACATTATTCCTAACCATATCACACCTCACAGTGCCGGAGTTGATAATTCCTATACTACAATATATTCTCACAAATATTAATTCAAATAACGGAAAGGAGAAAACAGTGCTCATAAAATGCCTGAGTGCGAATAACAAGTAAGCGATAAGGCTTTGTCGTACCCACACCACGGATACCCTCTATAAACTAAGCCTCAACCTCGAAAGCCAAAAAGAGGTCCTCAAAGAAAATGCCCCGATGCAGACGTATGTATTAAAAGCCGGCGCTATAACAGTTCGAGGCAATCTTATATACACCCCTGCGCACAAACCGCACGATGGTGGAAAGCACTTTGCAGCAATGGCGGAGAACCACAAAGTCGATGGGTGCGCCATCAAGTACATGGGTGGTTACGAAATAAACGATCTCGCTAAAAGCGTATACACTGAACGTGAAATTTCTTGGCTAAAAAAGGAACAGAGCTTTTGGGCTATCTGCACACGCTTTTCAAACGGTTTGGAATTTTTTAAGTAAAAAACAAAATATTCCCAAAAATTAAATCATAGTACAATACTTCGAATTGAAACAATTGTATAATACAGGCATGAAACACATAACAAGCCCAATATGTTATGTAAAACAAAACAATTATGGGAGGAACTGTCCATGGAAACGATGACACCCAAAGAAAGAATTGACGCAGTTATTAAGCACCAAGCTGTAGACCGCACTCCTTTTACCGTAGTCGATGGCGGAGCATGGATTGCTAAAACAGAGGGGGTGACATATCGGGAGCTATATAGCAGGCCGGACAGCGGGGCTTCATCTGTTGTAGATTATCTCAACAAAATTGACAGCGATATGATCAGCGCAGTTTCTGGAGTTTTCACTGCATGCCTCAACGCATTTGGCTGCCCAATCAGTATTGATAAAATTGGAGGTGCAATCGATACCGGCTCTGTTTTTAAAGATCCAATAAACGAGATTCCGCAACTCAATAGAGAAACAATTCGTGATACCCTTCTTGCTAATGATTTTGTTCAAAAAATGATAAATCAGACACGGCATGTCAAGGCCCTGGTGGGAAATCAAAAATATATATTCGGGGATGTAGCAGGGCCATTCACTATGGCAGCCGTCATGGTCGGAACAAGTGACTTTATCATGCTCATGCTGGAGGAGCCGGAAATTGTGCATGAACTGCTGGATTTTACGGTATGCGTCAGTGCTGAAATGTTCACATTATTGCACGAGAACGGGTGTGATATAGCTTTCCCCGCAGAACCGGTTGGAAGCGGCAGTTTGATCAGCCAAGAAATGTTCGAAGAATGGGTTGTTCCATCATTAAAAAAGCTAAAAGAAAAACTCCCCTTTTATAAGTATTTTTACGCCCATGTTTGCGGCGCATCCGGAAACCGCGTTGCAGCATTACGCGAATGCGGAGTGAACGTATTTTCGGTAGATTATCTTGTGGACTTCGACAAGGCTGTAGAGGCGGCAGGCGAAAAAATGGTTATGATGGGAAATATCAATCCAGCCGGCACGCTCCTTACCGGTACGCCCAGCGAAGTTTACAAAGAGGCATGCGAACGGATAAAAATTGCAAACGGGCATTCTCACATTCTTGCCCCCGGGTGTGATTTGGGTGCAGATACTCCGTTGGAAAATGTCAAAATGCTTTCCAAGGCTTGCAAAGATATGGCCTGAAAATCAAACGCCCATTTGTCTATCAAAAATATACATCATATAAAATAGAGCGTAAGAATGCGGTGCAAAAATAGTGTAGGGATAATGTATGCAACTCATACACTATCCCTACACTATTTTACTTCCGCGAAAAAACTCAACCCTTGATTTTACTGGCTTTTTCTGCACGATTCAGAATTTTCTCGTAACCGCCGCTTCCATATTGGATACAACGATTAATCCGGCTGATGGTCGCTGTGCTGATCTCGACATTTTTGACGATCTGCTCGTATGTATTGCCGCTCAGCAGCATCTTGGCCGCCTCCACGCGCTGCACCATATCCGCCAGTTCTTTCATCAGATCAAACATCGGCACAAAATCCTTGTATTCCTCCATCACATCCGGATCCCGGTCAGTGACAATGGCATTGACCGCTGTGTAAGTCATGCGGCGGTCAACCTGGATCAGCGTCTCTGCGATCCGATGTCCGATCACATTGCCTTTTCCATCAATCTCCATCAGACAACTGAGTGCCAGACGATCGGTTCCCGCATTCAGGGAACAGATGCCGTTGGAAAGCTTATGTGGAAGCATCGGAATCACCCGGTCAACCAGATACACACTGGTTCCCCTCTTTAATGCTTCCTTATCCAATGGGCTGTTCTCTGTCACATAATGGCTCACATCAGCAATATGAACACCCAACGTATAATGGTCATCATTTTCCTTGGAAATAGAAATGGCATCGTCTAGATCCTTGGCATCTTCCCCGTCAATGGTAACAGTCTGAAGATGACGCAGATCCAACCGGTTCTTCTTCTCCTCTTCTTCTACCTCATCCGGGATACCAGCTACCTGGATCATCACCTCGTCTGGAAAGCTCTCAGGAAGCCCGTAAGCTTTTATAATGGATAAAATATCCACACCCGGGTCATTGACATGGCCTAAAATCTCCGTGATCACGCCCTCCGGGTTGCGGTTCTTTTTGCCATAACTCGTGATCTGACAGACCACCTTATGTCCGTCCACCGCATGCATGTCCTTCCCCTGCGGGATAAAGATGTCCTGCGTGATCCTTGCATTGTCCGATATGACAAAGCCATAATTTTTTGACTTTTCATACGTTCCGACGACCGTCGAAATATCATGGGACAAGACCTCTATGATCTTAGCCTCTCTGCGCTTTCCCTTAGACGGTGGCAAAAGTTCGATCCGCACCTGATCACCATGAAAAGCATTTCCGACATATTCCTCCGGGATATAGTAGTCCTCACCCTCATCCTCCACACAAACAAAGCCAAAGCCCTTGGCATGGCTGATAAAAGCCCCCTCTTTTACCACTTTTTCTGCCTTCTGGTACTTGCCCTTTTTTGATACCTGGGCTTTGCCCTCCTCGACCAGAGCATCCAGCACTTCCTGTAGATCCTGACGTTTGCTCTTTGGGATATCTAAAAGCATAGCGATCTCTTTGGTGCGCATAGGAACATAAAGTTCATCGCACAAAAGACCATATATCATTTTTTTGCGTTCTTCCAATTTTTTCTCGTTCATATCCAATCTCCCTGACATCACTAGGATGCCCCGTCCTCACTCTTTTCATAAAGAAAAAAGCCACCGTTTCCACGATGGCTCACATACCTATGATTAAAAACTTCCGATATTCAAAACTGCGGCAAGCACAAAGAATAATAAAACAAGAACACTGGTGATCTTGACAAGCATTCCCTCTTTGGAATGTCCCTTATTCTTGCTCCAGTAGCTGTCTGCCATACCGCCGATAGCACTTCCCAGTCCGTTGGACTTGCCTTCCTGCATCAGGATGACTACAGAAATAGCGATACCAAGAACTACATATATAATGGATAAAAGAACCTTAACTACTGCCATTTGTCTGCACCTCTCCGTTTCTTAATGTACTCCCTAAGGATACATCCTATAGTTAAACAAAATTAATGATACCATATTCACATTAAAATTACAAGGCTTTTATACTGGTTTTCTGCGCCATACCTTACAGCCTGGCTCCATCTTCCCCAACAGATGCACCATCCGGTGTTACTGTATTTACCAGCATGGCTCCCGTCTCATCGCAGAAATAATCCTTTTCATTCCAGTGGATCCAGCCGGTTTTCATATAACCATTCTCATCAAAGAAATACCATTTGGAATCGATCTCCTGCCAGCAGCTCTTTGGATAAGATCCGTCACGGTTTATATACCACCAGCCGGTATCATCACTTTTCCATTCTCCCTTCCAGGAAAGAATATTTTCTTTAGAAACCTCAATCCATGGAGACTCTTCCCAGTCGCCCATGTTGCCTTTTATATCCACTGCGCGGACCTTAAAATAATAATTTCCACTTTTAGGGAATTTTTCAGAAAAATCAAAACTGTTTTCTTTCACTGTGTAAGTAGGGCCAACACCATTATCATTGGATGTGCTTCCTTTTCCTTTGCACAGGCGGACTTTATAGCTTTTTGCCAGGCTCTGTTGATTCCAGTGGGCAATTCCGTTTGCCGTATCCCAGTAAAGATCACCTACATCCAGATCCTCCTCCTCATCATCCAGCTTCTCCAGTGTTACTATCAGCTTTAACAGCTCTTTATCATACTTTGTAGCGCTGGAAACGTATTTTACTTTATCCCCGTTAAAAGTAAATGCTGCTTTTCCGGATTTTGAAAAATAGCAGTCACTGTCTGCAGACAGCCATACCTCTACCTTTGGCTTTACACCTCCGGCCCAGTATTCCTGTTCATTGACAAAATCAGCACTTTCTACAGAACAGCTTCCGTCTTCCACTGAAACAGACACAGAAGCATCCATATCCCCCGCCTGCACATCTGCATCAAAATTCAGTGTAATATGGCCCACCGGTGTGCGCTCTTCCTTTGCTGATGCCGGAAAAGCTACGGTCATGGCCAGTGCTGCTGCCAGTATGGCACCTGTTAAAAGATTTACCTTCTTATCCTTTGTCATTTAATCTACCCCCTTATTTGCTGAAATAACTGTGATACAAGGAGAAAAAGTTGTCACTGTTACAGCCTTCTCCTGCTGAAAAATCAATATTTTCCCAGACATCCCCATCCAGGCGGACTCTGTATTTTTCCTGATACGGCAGACATATCTCCTGAAATGCCTCTGTTTTCTTTTTCTGGGCCAGCCGCTCCTTGCGCAGGGCAGTTGCCTGCTGGTCATAGGCATTCACACATTTCTGGATATAAAAACGACCGTCTTTTTCTATAATATCACTGATCTCATCTGCCTCTAAAGCAAAGGCCGACCTGTCAGGTTCTTTCAAGTCCGGTCCCCACTCCAGCTGAAACTTTATCTGGCTGTTCAGGGAATTTTTCTCTGCGATAGAGACAAAATCTGCTTTTTTCTCACTTGCCTGGAGCAAAAGTTCTTCTGCTTTTTCCCGGGAATCTGTTTCGATCCGTTCTACCTGGATCACCTTTGCCTCCGCATCACTGACTTCCAGGTTCTTGCCTTCTGTCATCTGGCTTACCGTCTTATCTGCCCGGTAATATTTCCGGTAAAGATCCAGAACCTCATCCTTTGACACCTGCATATATGCCAGATCTTCTTTTGAAAGACCTGTATAATATTCTTCTGCAAGATTGTTAATATCATCCTCGTCCTGACTTGTAAGCTGGATGCCCTGTTCATCTGCCATGCGATCCACTACAGCCAGCTCCTCTAAAAACTGACCGATCTGGCTCTTTAAAAGAGACTCAAAGGTATTTCCCTGTCCATCTGCTGTCACCGACCATAGCTGTCCTGTATATAAGTTCTGATAACGATTCCTCTCTGTTGCCGCGATCATGCGGATTTGTCCCTGTGTGTAAAGCTCTTTTTCCTGTTTTAACATCCCCTCCGGCAGTTTACCGCAGCCGGAAAGAAGTAAAATGCAAAACAGAAGCATACTCACGGCCAGCAATGTGCCCCGTCTCATCCTGTATTTATTACTCTGCAATCCTTAACTCCTTTTTACAGCAGCTTCTGTAAAATTTTTAAAACCCCATTATTTACATTGCTATCAGCCTGAAATCTGGCTGCTTTTTTCACTTCATCCCTGGCATTTGCCACTGCAAAGCTGTAATAAGCCTGCTTTAACATTTCCACATCATTTAACTGATCACCAAAAGCCATGGTCTCTTCTGGTTTTATCCCCAGACTGTCCTGGATCACCTTTACTGCATGCCCCTTATTTACATCTTTTGCCATACAGTCAAGCCACATATCCCCCGCACATGAAATCTGTAAAATATCCTTAAACTCTTCTACAAGAGACCTTGCAGCCGCTTCCACACCGCTGTCTTTATAAATAGAAAGCTTGGTGCAGTCCTCTGCAACCCCTAACAGATCATCTACCCTGCGAAGATTAAATTTATAGCTTTCCACCAGCCAGTTACACAGCGCCTCATCTTTGGACTCTGTATAATCCCCGTCTGCTGCCGCATACACCATGGAAAGTCCTGGGATCTGGCGCACAGCTAAGATCAGACGTTTCATGATCTGGCGGTCAATGGGATATACATACAGGCTTCTGCCATAACAGCCGATATAAGAGCCATTATTGGCAATATAAAACACCTTTTTCTTCACCGGGTCAAAGGTACGCTCTACACTGGCCCACGGTCTTCCGCTGGCAACTGCAAACTGGATACCTTTTTCCCTTAACTTTAAAATAGTCTCAAATAATTCTGGATCGATATTGGGAGAACCATCTTCAACCAGAGTTCCATCTACATCAGTTACGACCAGCTTGATCATTTTCCTGTTCCTCCAGAAGTTTCTTTATCTCATGGCACAGCCGCCCTAAGGGAAGCCCCACTACATTGGTATAATCTCCATGGATCCCCCTGATATAAGCTGCAAAGCTTCCCTGGATCCCATAAGCGCCGGCCTTATCAAGTGGTTCACCTGTACTTACATAAGCTGCAATCTCCCCATCTTCCATATCATAGACCTCTACATCCGTCTTTTCAGAAAATGTGCTTCCTGCGTATGACCCGGCTTCCTGACAAAGGATAACGGTCACACCTGTATACACCTGATGTACATGGCCCTGGATCTGGCGGATCATGTTTCCTGCATTTTCTGCGTTCCCCGGTTTTCCAAGGATCACAGGTCTTTCTTCCCCCTTCTGGCATACAGCAACTACCGTATCTGCTCCGATCACCAGTGTTCCAGCCTCACATCTTAAAGCCACATCTGCAGCCTTTATATAAGAAAGATTTTCCACCAGCTTTGACGGTTCTTCCTCATTTTTCTCCTCTTCCACTTCACTTGGACGGATATCAGGGATAATGCCGATCTGTTCCAAAAGTTCTTTTCTTCTTGGAGAAGCAGAAGCCAGAACTACCTTCCACTCCTTCAGGCTTTCCTTTAATTCCATATCAGTATACCTTTAGTCTTCCTACTGTCTCTTCGCATTCTTCATCTTCTCCGCCTTCCGGCACACCAAGACGCATACGGATGCACCAGACAAAGTCACAGAGATAGAATAAAGTAAGGGCAACTGCCATCACTGCGCTGATCCGGCCCGGAATATAACCTACTGCAGTGCGGACCCAGCCGTCCAGATAATAAAAAAAGAACAGGCCTAAAAGTCCCCATGCAAGACTGCTCTCCAGACAGATGATGCCCCTGTAGTTAAATGGCTTGTGGCTGTAATCCCACCAGAAGCTTCCAAACAGGCGGATCATCACATTGGCTGTGATCAGCTCCATGGTAGTTGCCATAGTCATAGATGCTGTATACAGTTCTACCGGATGATCTGATAACGGGCTCAACAGCAGACATGCGCCTACTGCGCCGAAGCCGTATATGATACAAAAGGGGCCATGGCCAAAACCACGGTCCACCACAGGCTTCTTATATTCGATTGTGAGTACAATACATTCCAGAAGATATCCCAGAAAGCTGTACATAAAAAACCAGTTTACATAATTAAAAATACTCATTGGTTCCTCCAAAGGAAAATTTAATAATAGTTATTAATAACAAGTGCTAAAATGATTCCCAGAACAGCTCCTGCAAACACCTGGATCGGTGTATGGCCCACATATTCCTTTAACTTCTGCTGAAGCACCTCACCGCTTAATTTCAGAGGATTTTCAAGGAGAATGGAATTTAACAGTCTGGCCTGTTTTCCTGTTTCCTGTCTTACGCCTACTGCATCATACATGACTACCATGGACAGTATAAAGGATATGGCAAATTCAAAAGAGCCGGCACCATATTTTAACCCCGCTGCAGTTGTCAGTCCGCACACAGTAGCTGAATGAGAACTTGGCATACCGCCGGAGCCTACCAGGCGTTCTGCATTGAAACTTTTATTTAAAGCAAAGTCGATCAGGGTCTTTAATACCTGTGCTACGGTCCAGCCCACTACAGCGCTGACCAGAACCTGATTTCCCAGCATTGCTTTCCATGTATCCATATTTTAAAATTTTCCCCTTTCTGCCGCCTGTGCAAATAAAATATGCCCCGGCACAGCTGCCAGCCGCCTTACAGTGGCTTTTGTCTCCTCCACACAGCACATTTTATCGGCAAAAGTGACCGCATACCCCGCTCTCGTTGACGGCGGAACCGGTGTCAGCGGCCACATATGACGCAGGATCGCATCCTTTTCTTCTTCTGTCAGTTCAAAATACTGCTTTGCATTTTCCATGGCAGTACGTGGATGGGTAAAACCATGGAAATGATCTCCTGTTTCCCTGGCATGTGTATGCCAGTCATATAAAAAAAGATCATGGAGAAGCCCTGCTCTTGCAGCGCTCCTCCAGTTTCCTCCAAATCTCTTACACCATGTATAGGCCAGATATGATACCTGTATGCAATGACATTTACAGGTTGTAGTACCATGCTGTATGTACTGATCCATGGACTGGAATACAGGATGGTCCAATATATCTGACACACACTCCATGTACTCCGGATCATTTATATATTCATTCGCTTCCGGCATTTCCATGAGTGTCACACCTCTTTCTAAATATGGCTGCCCATAAAAACGGCAGCGCCTGACTTGATACTTTAGCCGATGAGCCAGTCATAAAGTTCCTGATACCTGGCTGCAGAAGTTCCCCAGGAGAAATCAGCTGCCATATCACGGTCTATGATCTTATTCCACTCACGGCGTTTGTTGTAGTAAATATATTTTGCATAGCGCACGCTTCCAAGCATCTCATGTGCATTATAGTTTGCAAAGGAAAAACCTGTTCCTGTACTTTCAAATTCATTATACGGCTGTACGGTATCTCTTAAACCACCTGTCTCCCTGACAATAGGCACTGTACCGTAACGCAGGGCCATCAGCTGGCTTAAACCACATGGTTCAAATAAGGACGGCATCAGGAATGCATCACAACCTGCATAAATGCGATGAGACATTTCCTCAGAATAGTAGATCTGGGCAGATACACGGTCATGGTATTTCCAGTCATAATGACGGAACATATTCTCATAACGTTCATCACCGGTGCCTAATACTACCAGCTGCATATCATCGCTGCAAAGCTCATCCATAACGCCCTGTACCAGGTCAAGTCCCTTCTGGTCGGTAAGACGGGAAACAATGCCTACCATGAACTTCTTCTCATCTACAGGAAGTCCTAACTGCTGCTGAAGGGCTTTCTTATTTTTCACCTTTTCTTTGCGGAAATTCTTTGCTGTATACGGCTGTACAATATAACGGTCTGTTTCCGGGTTAAACTCATCATAATCAATGCCATTTACGATACCCCGCAGGCTGTTTGCCCTTGCACGCATCAGTCCATCCAGACCTTCGCCATAAAATGGCATCTTGATCTCCTCTGCGTAGGTGTTGCTTACAGTAGTGATCGCATCTGCATAAACGATACCGCCCTTTAACAGATTGCCGTCTTTATATGCCTCCAGCTTATCCGGTGTGAAATAATAATCCGGCAGTTCGGTAAATCTCTGAATGGTCTTTACATCCCATACCCCCTGGAATTTCAGGTTATGGATGGTAATGACAGATTTCATATTGCGGTAAAAATCCCCGCCATGGAAGCTGTCCTTTAACAGAACCGGGATCAGACCAGTCTGCCAGTCATGACAGTGTACTATATCCGGCTGGAATCCGATCACCGGCAGTGCAGAAAGCGCTGCCCTGCAAAAGAAACAGAATTTCTCCAGATCCCAATACCAGTCCCCATATGGTTTTGGTCCGTTAAAATAGCTTTCGTTATCAATAAAGTAAAATGTAATCCCCTCATGTACATACTGCAAGATGCCTACATAACGGCTCTGTCCTAAGTAGTCCATATAGAAATGGTCCACATACTGCATCTTGTCCCGCCATTCCTGCTTAATGCACAGGTACTTTGGAATAATAACTCTTACATCAAAGTATCTCTTGTCGAAACACTTTGGAAGTGAGCCAACTACATCTGCCAATCCCCCTGTTTTTATAAATGGTACTGCTTCAGATGCTGCAAATAAAATCCTTTTCATCCAAACCTCCCTCTCCTGGGTTACAGGCGGCGTTTTGCCTTAATCTCCTATAGTATACCGTACTTTTGGGAAATAAGAAAGAAGTTATTCGTAAATTTTTTTTAACAAAATCTTTACGCGCTTAGGTCCACACCTATCTTTTTATAATCCAGACATATCTTATCGGCGATCAGGGCAATAAATTCTGAATTTGTCGGCTTTCCCTTTCCCGTACTGATGGTATATCCGAACAGCTCATCGATCACTTCCAGGCTTCCTCTGCCCCAGGCAACCTCGATCGCATGACGGATAGCCCGCTCTACGCGACTGGAGCTGGTGAGATTTTTCTTTGCGATCTCAGGATACAGGATCTTGGTCACAGCTTCCATCATTTCCCGGTCTTTTACTACCATAGTGATGGCATCCCGCAGATACTGATAACCTTTTATGTGTGCCGGTATACCTAATTCATGGAGCATTTTGGTAATATCTGTCTCCAAATGCTCTTTTAAGTACTCTTCCTTGTTATATTTTTCCTCTTCCGGTGTAGATGCTTTCTGTGGCGCCTCTAACACCTTTCCCATAACCGGGCGGGACGGGCGTTTTCCAATGCGGCGGATCTTATTTACCAGAATATCCCTGTCGAAAGGCTTCATAATGAAATAATTGGCACCTGCCTTAAAGGATTCCTCTGTCATCTGTTCCCCGCCTACAGCACTTAAAATGATAAATGCCGGATTTTTAAACATAGACGTTTTCTTCTTGATGTTTTCAACCACAGTAATACCATCTACTCTCGGCATGACCAGATCCAGTAAAACCACGTCAGGTTCGGTATCTTTTATCATGTCAATGGCATCTTTTCCATTATCTGCCCTGCCGATCACTGAAAGTCCGGCTTCAGAACTTATCATTTCATCTAGCGTGTTTAATATCATAGGGTTATCATCTACAATCACAACATTTACATTTTCCATGCTTCTACCTCCTGCATCCTTTAACGCGATTTCATTTATTCATATTCTTCATCACTCTGCCGCATTAAGTCTTTTATAGTTGATATTATAAAAGCAAATATCGTCATATTTCAATAAAAAACCACCGCATTTTTAGACATCTTAACATTTCTTTAACAGTTATTGTTTATTATGTGAAATTGTGGAATTTTATCAATTTTTATAGATTTGCGACTTCAATTTAGTGGGAAATCATATCCTCGATCAATATCCCATATCCTCTTGTAGGATCCTGGACAAACACATGGGTAATGGCTCCGATGATCTTTCCGTTTTGTATTAACGGTGAACCGCTGGTTCCCTGGATGATCCCACCTGTTAAATTTAACAGTTCCGGGTCTGTTATCTTGATCACCAGGCTTTTATTTTTCTTATTTCCTGTCATATCGATCCGCTGTATTTCCACAGAATAATCCTTCACCTGTCCTGAAATACTGGTACGCACCAGAGCAGGTCCTGTTTTTACTTCCTGGCGTCTGGCTGCCTCCATGGAATCGGTCCTGTGTTCTTTTAAGAAAGTCTGGTTTACAGTTCCAAATATCCCATAATCTGTATTTTCCGCTACAGTCCCAATCTCTGACTTCGGCCCATAATAGATCACCCCGGAAAGCATTCCCGGCGTTCCTATTTTCCCCTTTTCAATTCCTAATATCTGGGTATTATAAAGATTTCCGCCAGAGGTCTCCACCAGATCCCCGGTGTCACTGTCACTGATTCCATGTCCCAGTGCCCCGAATTTCCCATTGAGATCCATATAGGTCACGGTTCCGATCCCCTGGGTATCATCCCGCACCCATACCCCTAATTTACAGGAACCGTCAGTTCCTTTTACCGGATTTATCCTAACTTCTGTTTCTTCCCCGTTCCTGCGAACTGTTAATGTAACATTTTCCCCCTGAAAATGGCTTACTGCCTCTGCCAGCTCTTCCTTTGACCCAAGCTTCTGCCCGTTAAAAGCCTCAATATAATCCCCTGACTTTAATTTTCCCACTGCCGGTTCCATTTCCATCCCATTTTCCCCGGTAATGCGTCCGGTGCCAATGACCATGATCCCTCTTGACTTTAAATAAATACCCACAGGACTGCCACAGGGGATCAGTCTGGTGGTATCTACCACATCTACCTGTATGTTCTTAAATTTGATCACACCGAATAATTTCAGGTCCAGCTGGTAGCTTCCCTTTTTCCCTGCATACATGGAAAAGGGTTCTCTGCTGCTTATGGTGATACTATCCGCCGGGATATTGCTTTCATTTCCCAGTGCCACTTCCTCGCTTTCGCTGTATACAGTAGCCCGCCATGGAAGGGAAAATGTAAATTCTTCCCGGTCATGTTCTGTTACACTGATCCGGTCCGGTATGCTTTTGTCCACATAGTACCAGATCCCCACTGTTCCTATGACCAGAGACAGCCAGAATACCCGGATTAGATGCTTATAAAAGTTAGATTTTCCCCTCATAGAACGACCTCCTTCTACATTTCCTTCTCCATTTTCAGCCGGTAACACACATGCCCGTTACAGGCTTTTTTATGCAAAAAACAGGGAGCTGCAGGCTGTGATAACCTGCGCTCCCTGTTAGTATGTTCTGTAAAAGGTCGTTCCAATCTGTTTTATTTTGGTTATTGCTTATGCATTACACATTGTGCTCTTTAAAAGTCTGTCCGCGCCTCATTTTGTTTTATCTGCCAGTTCCTTCATTTCGCGGGCATTCTGGATAACAGCATCTGTGATCTTGGCTCCTCCAAGAAGTCTTGCCAGTTCCTCTACTGTCTGCTCCCTGTCAAGGCGCCTGATCGAAGTAGCTGTACTTCCTTCACTGGCTGCTTTACAGATCTCAAAATGAGTATCTGCCATTGCCGCGATCTGAGGCAGATGTGTGATACAGATCACCTGATGGCTTTTTGCAATATAAGAAAGCTTCTCAGAAACCTTCTGGGCTGTTCTTCCGCTGATACCTGTATCGATCTCATCAAAAATAAGCGTCGGGATATCATCTGAATCTGCCAGAACCGTTTTGATTGCCAGCATGATACGGGATAATTCACCCCCGGAGGCCACTTCCATAAGTGGGCGCACCGGCTGTCCCGGATTGGTAGAGATCAGAAACTGGGCTTCATCATAACCGGATGCTGTAAAATGAGGCAGCCGGTCAAATTCCATATCAAACTGTACATCCAGAAAATTCAGGTCCATCAATCCATTTTTGATCTTTTCAACCAGATGTCTGGATGCAGTTTTACGTATCTCTGATAATTCTGCGCAGCGTTCTTCCAGACGATCCTGGGATTCTTTTAACTCTTTTTCCGTTTTTTCCCTGTAATCGTCATAATTTTCCAGCTCTTCCAGTCTGCTTTTCTTCTTTTCCAGATTTTCAAGCATTAACTGCGTGGTATTTCCATACTTTCTCTGAAGATCATGGATCTGATCCAGACGGCTTTCTGTCATCCTGAATACCTCTTCATCAAATTCCATAGAACCCATATAAGATGAAATCTCCCTGGAAGCATCATTTAAAATGGCTTCTGCATCATAAAGCTGGTCCCGTATCCCCTCTAATGCTTTATCGTACTCAGCCGCCTGTTCTACAGAGCGCAGTGCCTGAGCCGCAAAATCACGCTGCAGCAGCTCTCTGGCATTTTCCAGTTCCTCTGCGATCCTTCTTGCATGTGCAAAACGCCGGTATTTTAAGGTCAGATCTTCCTCTTCCCCCTCTTTTACCTCTCCGTTTTCAATCTCCTGGATCTCAAAGCGCAGAAAATCCATCTCCCGCAGTCTGGCATCCTCATCTGTTTTAAAGGATAAAAGACGTTCCTTTAACCTGCAGTAATTCTTATATTCCTCTTCAATTTTCCTTTTCACCGGCTGGGTCTGTGCCTTGACATAGGCATCCAGGATCTCAAGATGTTTTGACTTATACAGCAGAGACTGATGCTCATGCTGACCATGGATATCTAATAAAAGACCTGTGATCTGGCGGAGTCTTGCCATGGTCACTGTCTCATCGTTAATACGGCTGACACTGCGGGAAGGCATGATCTTTCTGGAAATAATCACCATTCCCTCTTCTGTCGGCTCTGTTCCAAGCTGCATTAACGCCTTTTTCTTTTCCTTACTGTCAACGGAAAAGATCAGCTCAATATATGCATGGTCCGCCCCACAGCGTATTACATCCTTTGACGCTTTTCCCCCTAATGCCATGGTGACGGAACCAATAATGATCGATTTACCTGCACCAGTCTCACCGGTGAGTATATTCAGTCCTTCTCCAAATTCTACATCTGCCTTCTCAATAAGGGCCAGATTTTTCACATGGAGTTCAAGAAGCATGCTTTCCCTCTCTTTCTGTTGTCCTTGCCAATTCTTATGTCCTGATCCAGTTTAATCTTCTACCATCTTTTTGATTTTTTCCATTACGATAATGGTATCATCCACACTGCGGACTGCACACATGATCGTGTCATCTCCTGCAATACATCCTACTACTTCATGAAATTTGATCGCATCTAAAGCAGCAGCCACTGCCATGGCCATGCCGGAAACTGTTTTGATCACAAGGATATTCTGTGCCATGTCCATAGACACAAAACCGTCTTTTAAAATACGGATATATTTGGAAGCAGAAGTCCCTCTTGGGCTTTCAAGGACCATATAACGCTGACGTCCGTTTTCACCTGGGATTTTTGTCAGCTTTAATTCCCGGATATCCCTGGATACAGTTGCCTGGGTTACATTAAAGCCAGCCTGGGTCAGCTTCTCAGCCAGCTCCTCCTGCGTTTCTATTTCATATTTTCCGATCAGCTCTACGATCTTGCTGTGACGTTCCAATTTCATCTGCATTTCCTCCCACCTATTTCCATGTACTCCCGGAATCTTCCCCGTTTTTAAACATTTCCCAGATAATTGCTCAGATTCTGCATAAAAGAAATCTGTTTTAATTTTACCATTACTGTTTCCGTGTGCGAACGTTCTACGATCAGATAGTCCCCCGCACCTGTTTTCTGGGAAGTGTCACCATCAAAAGTGACCAGTCCTTTTCCTAAAATACCTATCTTTACACGGTCCTGCTCAGAAAGGACAATGCTTCTGGCATTTAATGTATGGGAACACACAGGTGTTACCGCCATCATACGCCCCGCCGGGGCCATAACAGGACCTCCGGCTGAAAGATTATAGGCAGTAGAGCCGGTAGGGGTTGCCACCATTACTCCGTCTGCTGCATATTCATTCAAATATTCATCATTTACAGCCAGATCATAGCGCAGAACCCTCAGATGCTCTGCACTGGTAGCTACAATCTCATTTAAGGCAATGTCCTGAAATACCGGTTTTCCCTCATGAAATACAGTTCCCCGCAGCATCATGCGGCGCTCTAAGCGGAAACGGTCATTTACAAGAGCATCCATGGCTGCGTCAATATCTTCTGTGCGGTCTACCTGGTTTAAAAAGCCCAGATGTCCCCTGTTGACTCCCAGCATAGGTATATTTCGCCCTGCCAGGTCTCTGGCAGCCTGGATCAGTGTCCCGTCACCGCCAATGGTAATGATGCACTGGGTATCTTCCGGCACATATTCACTGGGAGTATGTCTGCCATTTTTCATGCGTTCATGACCGGTCATAAAACGGCATACTGCCCCTCTTTTTTCCAGACAGTTCTGAACCTCATCCTGAACATCCAGTACATAATCTTTGCTTAAATTGGATATTACATAGAAATATTTCATAATTCCCCTTACGTTAAGCTTACTCTTTATCCAGTGCTGCGTGTGCTTCCTCTACGATCTTTACCGGATCAACAGGCATTTCCTCATAAATGACCGGACCATCTTCTCCTTCCGGATGGTTCTGCAGATGCAGCAGGTATTCAATATTTCCCTCCGGTCCTTTGATCGGTGAAAATTCCAGGTTTAAGATCTCAAATCCAATGGATTTTGCAAAGGCAATGACCATTTCAATAACCTCTAAATGAACAGCCTTATCTCTTACAACACCTTTTTTGCCTACTTTTTCTCTTCCTGCCTCAAACTGCGGCTTGATCAGACATACTACCTGGCCATCATCCTTTAAAAGAGCCTTTACAGGCCCAAGCACCTTGGTCAGGGAAATAAAAGAAACATCAATGCTGGAAAATCCGATCTCATCAGGAATGTTTTCGTGGGTCACATAGCGGATATTCGTCTTTTCCATGCATACCACGCGTTCATCGTTGCGAAGCTTCCATGCAAGCTGTCCGTGTCCTACATCTACAGAGTACACCTTTACTGCCCCGTTCTGAAGCATGCAGTCTGTAAATCCACCGGTAGAAGCACCAACATCCATACAGATCTTGCCTTTTAACTCTACGCCAAAATGGGTCATGGCCTTCTCTAATTTCAATCCACCCCGGCTAACATATTTTAATGTATTTCCTCTCACCTCAATAGGTGCTGTTTCATCAAAAGTAGTACCTGCTTTGTCCTCTTTCTGTCCATTTACATAAACAATACCGGACATGATCAAAGCTTTCGCCTTTTCTCTGGATTCTGCCAGGTTTCTCTTTACAAGCAGTACATCCAACCGTTCCTTCATCTGTTTTCTCCTTGTATCAATGTATCAGTTTTTATTTCTGATCTAAAGCCAGCCTTCTGTTTTTAATTTACGGATAATGGAATCACTGTCGATTCCCAGTCCTTCCCTTAAAACAGACACATTCCCATGCTCAACATAAGCATCAGGAAGTGCTATATTTAAGACCTTTACCTGAGGATGATGTTCATGGATATAAGCAGTCACAGGAAGTCCAAAACCTCCCTGGAGTACATTTTCTTCCATGGTAACGATCAGTCTGTGGTTCTTTGCCAGCCGTTCCACCAGTTCCTTATCAAAAGGCTTTACAAAACGGGCATTTGCCAGTGTACAGGAATAACCCTCTTCTTTTAATTTTTCTCTTACATGTTCGCCCGTACTTACCATGCTTCCCACAGCCAGCAGGGCAATATCCTCTTCTTCGTAAAGCATTTCCCCTTTTCCATAGGAAATAGGCTGCATAAACTCTTTTAAGCCTCTGTATGCCGTTCCCCTTGGATAACGGATGGCAAATGGAGCCTTGTAATCCATGGCAAAATCCAGCATGGCCCGCAGCTCCCAGAGATTTTTCGGTGCTGCCACGCTCATGTTTGGAATAGATGTAAGATAGGAATAATCGAAGATCCCCTGATGGGTCTCACCATCGCTTCCTACCAGTCCCGCCCTGTCCACTGCAAAGATAACCGGCAGGTTCTGGATACAGACATCATGTAAAATCTGGTCATAACCTCTCTGTAAAAAAGAAGAATAAACTGCTACCACCGGCCGCAGCCCTGCTGCCGCCATGCCTGCAGCACTGGTCACAGCATGGGCTTCTGCAATACCCACATCGAAGAAACGGTCCGGGAATCTTTTTCCAAAAGCCGCCACCCCGGTACCATCCGGCATAGCTGCCGTCACTGCTACCAGCTCTGGATGTGTCTCACCTAACTGACACATTTTTTTGGAAAATACATCTGTATAGGTGGGATATTTCTTTTCCGCCACCGGTCTGCCTGTTTTTATATCAAATGGACTGACACCATGGAAAGCTGCCGGATTCTTCTCTGCCGGCTCATAACCTTTTCCTTTTTTTGTCAGTACATGGACTAAAACTGCATGATCCAGCTTCTGGGCTTCTTTAAAAACTTTACATAAAGCCTGGATATTATGCCCGTCTACCGGTCCCAGATAGGTAATACCCATATTTTCAAAAAGCATTCCCGGAATAAACAGCTGCTTGATGCTGTTTTTCGTCCGCTTGATCCGGTCGATCATACGTTCTCCTACTACCGGGATACGTTCTAATGTATCTGCTACATTTTTCTTCAGATCATTATATCCGTTTCCTGTGCGCAGACCGCCAAGATATCTGGACATGCCGCCTACATTTTCTGAAATGGACATTTTATTGTCATTTAAGACAATGATAAAGTTTTTCTTCATACGGGCCGCATTATTCAAAGCCTCATATGCCATGCCTCCTGTAAGAGCTCCGTCTCCGATGACAGATACCACCTTATAATCTTCCCCCAGGATATCCCGGCCCTGGGCAATGCCAAGACCTGCAGAAATAGAAGTAGAGCTGTGACCTGTATCAAAGGCATCATAAGGGCTTTCCTTCCGTTTTGGAAAACCGCTTAACCCGCCGTACTGGCGCAGTTCATCAAATTCCTGCATGCGCCCGCTTAAGATCTTGTGGGTATAAGACTGATGACCTACATCCCAGATGATCTTATCTTTTGGCAGATCAAATGTGCGCAGCAATGCAATGGTCAGCTCCACAACCCCAAGATTTGACGCCAGATGGCCTCCTGTATGACTGATCTTTTCAATGAGAAAGGTACGTATTTCCCCGGCAAGAACGCAAAGCTCTTCAGGGGACATATTTTTTAAATTTTCCGGCCCCTTTATCTGTTCCAATATCATAAGTTCTTCCTTTTTTATTCTATGTCCTCCCGGAGTCTTTCCTGCACCTGCCTTTGTGGCCGATTTTCCGCCAGCCGCACCCGAATTTCATCACCGTACGCACCGCGTACGCCTCAGAAATTTGGGCACAACTAACAAAAAATCTTCTCACAAAATCAGGTACAAAAAGATTCCGAGAGAACATTTCTGGCATTTTACTTCTGGCGCTTAATAAGGATGCGGATCAAGTTCTCCAGAAATTCATTATTTCCAGGCAGTTTATTTAAGTCTTCAATCGCCTGTGCTGAAAGGATCTCTACATCCTTTTTCGCTTTTTCCAGGCCTTCTATGGTCACATAAGTTGTCTTCTGGTTCTTTTCATCGCTTCCTGCCTCTTTGCCAAGGACCTTCTGGTCTCCTGTCACATCCAGGATATCATCCTGGATCTGGAATGCCAGACCCACTTTTCCAGCAAGGCTTTCTACGATCTTACAGTCTTCCTCTGCCGCACCGCCTAAAACAGCACCGATCAGCATAGATGCTTCAATAAGCGCTCCTGTTTTCAAACGATAGATAAAATCCAGTTTATTCTTCGGAACCGGGCCGCCGGATAACTCTACATCTACCGTCTGTCCGCCGATCATACCATAAATACCAGTTTTTGCAGCCAGTATTTCAATGGCACGTCCCACTCTTTTTAGGTCATCTGCCTCAGAAACCTCATTAAATGCCTTCGCAGCCACTTCAAAAGCATAGATCATCAGAGCATCACCGGCCAGAACCCCCATGTCCTCGCCATACTCAGCCCAGGTACTTGCTTTTCCCCTGCGCATCATGTCATCATCCATACATGGAAGGTCATCATGCACCAGGGAAGATGTATGGATCATCTCAATAGCTGCCATAAACGGTACCACTGCCGGCTGTACTTCTCCTGTGAACAGTCTGCAGATCTCCTGCATGAACAGTGGGCGAAGACGTTTTCCGCCTGCTCTCACACTGTAATTCATAGCCTCAAAGATCGTGCTCTGATGTCCCTTTTCCTCTGGCAGATAACTTTCGATCTGCTCATTGATCTTATTGATTCTTTCTTCCAGTTCTGTTTTAAATACTGTATTATCACTCATTGTCTTCACCCTCACTCAATATTTGGATCTGTTTTTCTACTTTATCGATCTGACTGCTTAAAGACCTCACAAGCTTCATTCCTGCCTCATACCCCGCAAAAGTCTCCTCCAAGGAACTTTCCCCATCTTCCAGCTTTTTTATAATATCTTCCAGGCGGGCGAAATTCTCCTCGATGCTGGTTTCCTTTTCCAAAGCCGCTTCTGTTTTCTTTCTTCCTGCCATGTCTATTCTTCCTCTCTCCTGGTACATCGTTTTCGAAATAACTATCCTACGCGATCAGTACAGTTATTTACGAAAGGGTGTACTGGTGCGCACCTTTCTGATATCATCCGGTCTTACTTCTTTTACAAGGGTTTCCAGAGAGCCGTCCGTTACATATACACAGACTGTATCTCCCGGCTTTACCTGGGTTACGCTTCTTAAGGCTTCCCCTGACTTCTTTTGTACAAAGCCGTATCCGGCACTTAGTTTCTTTAAAGGAGAAAGTCCCTCTAACCGGCTGGCATCAAGAGCCAGACGATGTTTTTCTTTTTCCAGTTTTCCCGCCATCAGATAGTTTAAACGTTCTGTGCGTTTCTCTATGCTTCGCCTGCTTTCTTTTAAGGCTTCCTGCATCAGCCGGTTTAAACATTCTTCCATATCCGCTAACTGCTGCCTGCGGTCATTGACCCGGCGCTCCGGATTTTTAAGTTTTAAACGCATCCTGCACTGCTCCAGGCGAAAACGGGCACGTTCCAGCTTTCTATTCGCTGCCTTGTCTAAGAGCAGCTTATACGCAGCTACTGTTTCTTCAAACTGCTTATAATCAAAAACTGCCAGCTCTGCCGCCGCAGAAGGCGTAGGAGCCCGCAGGTCTGCTACATAATCAGCAATGGTCACATCTGTTTCATGACCCACTGCAGATATCACCGGGGTATGGCACTCGAAAATGGCTCTTGCAACCATTTCTTCATTAAATGCCCAAAGATCTTCGATGGAACCACCGCCTCGTCCTACGATCAGAACATCCAGACCTAAGGCATCCAGTGTTTTTATTCCTTTTACAATGCTGTATTTTGCCTGTTCTCCCTGAACAAGGGCCGGATACAGGATCAGCTGGACATAAGGGTTGCGTCTGGCTGTGATATTCATGATATCACGGATCGCTGCGCCGGTAGAAGCAGTAACGATACCAATCTTTTTTGCATATTGTGGAATAGGCTGTTTGTAGCATCCATCAAACATTCCCATTTCTTCCAGTTCATCCCGCAGTTTTTCAAAGCGCAGGAACAGATCGCCTCTGCCTTCCCTTTTGATCTCTTTTGCATAAAGCTGGTAACGTCCGTCCCTTTCATATACATCTACAGTCCCGGACACTACCACTTCCTGTCCTTCTGTCAAATGAAAATCCAGATTTTTTGCCTGTCCTGCAAACATGACGGCGGCAATCTGTGCGCCGCCGTCCTTTAATGTAAAATAAATATGGCCGGATGTATGATATTTGCAGTTGGACACTTCTCCCTTTATAGAAATGCGGTTCAACGCAAAATCCTGGGTGAACATATTTTTAATATATGAAGTCACCTGGGATACGGTATAAACGCTTCCCATCTGTTATTCCTGCTCTTTTTTCTCTTCTTTGACTGTTTCTTTTGCTTCTTCTGTTTCTTCTTTTGCTTTTATTTCTTCTTTTGCCTCTATTTCTTCTTTTGCCGGCTCTGCTTCTTCTTTTGCACCTTCCTTAGGAATGAATTTAGCAAGGACACCGTTTACAAAAGCAGGAGATTCATTTCCGCCGAATTTTTTCGCCAGCTCTACTGCCTCGTTTACTGATACCTTTTCCGGAATGGTATTATCATAAAGCATCTCATAAACCGCAAGACGTAAAATGGCAAGTTCTACCTTTCCCATACGTTTTGTCTTCCATCCGGCTGCCACTTCGTCGGTCTTTTTATCGATCTCATCTACCAGATCTACTATCCTGGAAGTTCTCTCCCGAAGATATTCCTGATCCTTTTCCCCAATATCAACCTTATGCACTACCTGAAGAGTGCCGTCAGAAGCTGTATCGTCTTCTTCCGGTGACTGGAAATACTGCTCCATCTGTGCTTTTGCTTCTTCACCGGTTGTATAAAAATCCACAGAGAACAGCATTTTAAAACAATGTTCCCTTAATTCTCTTCTTGTCATTTCTTTTTTCCTCTTTCTATCATGATTCTTTTCCACTACCAGTGATTATACCAAAGGCAATGCATAAAAACAACAAGAATGTATAAAATGCCCACGACAAACGCACGAACGATCATCTGGCATCAATTCTGCTTTCTGTTATTTTTT
>OGWS01000769.1_pt1 | contig 30153 bp, 20 predicted proteins | sample 1576111 | NCBI WGS metagenome assembly OGWS01 (sample SAMEA3541534, study PRJEB24748) | human gut metagenome | biome: human gut; feature: human-associated habitat; material: faeces | place: China | collected 2012
GGAACATAGGGCGAATGCCCTTAACCGAAAGGACGTCAGTTCTTTCGGTTGTTGCAGATGCGTAACATACATTCCAAAACACGACAGCTATTGCAAGCTTGCTTGCAATAAACTGGTAGGGTTGGGGAACATAGGGCGAATGCCCTTAACCGAAAGGACGTCAGTTCTTTCGGTTGTTGCTGATGCGTAAACCGCGTTCATAAATGAGATGACCCAAATTTTCAAATTGCAAAAACAAGTCCTGAAATTTTATACATAATCGTGACCCAAATTCTTGAAATATCAATTCTAGTCAATGATATTTCCATAAAACTATGACTCAGATTCAGCAAACTTAGAATCTGGTCAGCAATATTTCCATATAAATATGACTTACAATCATGAAATATGAAACTGAGTCAAAATAACTTGCTTTAAATATGACTTAATCTCTGTAAATATAAAAACAAGTCAAAAGTACATAACACTCAAAAAACAAAAGAGACCATGCTCAGCACAGTCCCTCTCTTGTACTATTTTATTTTCTTTTCAACTTCTCTCGGAAGGCGTTCGTACAACCATGTCATACGTTTCAATCTCTTCACCGTCTCTTCATCAAACTGTCCTTTCTCCATTCTCCAGGTCCAGTTTCCGCCAAGTGTAGACGGTACATTGATTCTTGCCTTGCCATCCAGGTTCAGTAAATCCTGCATTGGTGTCACGCAAAGATTGGCCTTGCTGCTCATTGCAAGTCGGATGAAATCCCACGCCAGATCATCTTCATCCAGGCGTTGTGCATTCATATACTCTTTTGCAAAATCTCGCGTCGCTTTATCTGTGCTGTGATACCAACCTCTTGTTGTATCGTTGTCATGAGTACCCGTATACACAACACTATTCTCCGGGTAATTGTGCGGAAGATATGTTGAACCTCCGTTTGGATCAAATGCAAACTGAACTACTTTCATTCCCGGAAATCCACTGTCAGACAACATCTGCAGTACACTTTCTGTCAGGAATCCAAGGTCTTCTGCAATGATATTCAATTTGCCAAGTCTTTCTTCAATTGTATGGAACAAATCCATTCCCGGACCAGGCATCCATGTTCCATCCACTGCTGTCTCATTTCCATAAGGAATGGAATAATATTCGTCAAATCCACGGAAATGATCAATTCTTACTACATCATATAATTTGAGACAATGACGGATTCTCTTAATCCACCAGTCATATCCTGTCTTTTTATGATATTCCCAATTATACAGCGGATTGCCCCACAACTGTCCTGTTGCAGAAAAATCATCCGGAGGACATCCTGCTACTGCCACCGGATTATTCTCTTCATCAAACTGGAATAACTCCGGAGATGCCCATGTATCTGCACCGTCAAATGCAACATAAATCGGAATATCTCCAACGATCTGAATTCCCTGTTCATTTGCATAAGCGTGAAGCTGTGACCACTGTTTATCGAATTCATACTGCTGGAATTTGTAAAAATCAATCTCTTCTGCAAGTTCTTCTCTCGCATTCTCAAGTGCTGCTTCCTCGCGGTTTTTCAGGGCTTCTTCCCATTCATTCCAACTGATTCCACCTTTACTGTCCTTGATTGCCATATAGAGGCTATAATCATCCAGCCAGTACGCATTTTCTTTAACAAAGTTATCATATGCTTCATCTTTTTCAAAACGCTCAAATGCCTTTTTCAGCACTTTAAATCTTGAATTGTAGATTTTCTCGTAATCAATACTGTCTGCCTGCTCTCCAAAATCATACGTTTTACATTCTTTTTTTGTCAGAAGTCCTTCTTTAATCAGTGTCTTCAGATCAATAAAATATGGATTTCCAGCGTATGTGGAGAAAGACTGGTACGGGGAATCCCCGTATCCAGTCGGTCCAAGCGGCAGAATCTGCCAGTAACTCTGTCCAGCCTCTTTTAACTGATCAATAAATTTATACGCCTCTTTTGAGAAACAGCCAATTCCGTATTTTGATGGCAATGAAAATACCGGTAATAATACTCCGCTCGCTCTTTTCACGTTCTTCTCCTCCTCTTACAGATGCCAGATATCTCTGTTGTACTCTTCGATTGTTCTGTCAGATGAGAAATACCCTGCTTTCGCAATATTTACAAGTGCTTTCTTAGCCCATGTTTTCTGATCTGCATAAGCTCTCAATGCTTCTTCTTTCTTTTCTTTATAGCTGTCGAAGTCAAGAAGAGTCATGAACCAGTCTTTACTGATAATCTCATGCTGCAGTCTCTCAAGATTCTCTTTCTCTCCAACTTTCAGAACTTCCTCGCTTGTAATAAAGTCAATTGCTGCCTTGATCGCAGGATTCTTCTCATAGAAATCTCTTGCGACATAATCAGCCTTTGCATAATGCTCGATTACTTCATCGCTGGAAGCACCGAATACAAAAATGTTATCGTTTCCAACGAGTTCATGAATCTCAACATTTGCTCCATCCTCTGTTCCGAGTGTTACAGCTCCGTTCAGCATGAATTTCATATTACCTGTTCCACTGGCTTCTTTAGATGCAAGTGAAATCTGCTCGGAAATATCACAAGCCGGAATTAATTTTTCAGCCTTTGTTACATTATAGTTCTCAACCATAACAACCTTCAGGTATGGACTTACCTCTGGATCATTGTTGATAATCTCCTGCAGGCAGAGAATCAGGTGAATAATATCTTTTGCGATTACATAAGCCGGTGCTGCCTTCGCTCCAAAGATTGCTGTCACTGGTGCAGCCGGAATCTTTCCTGCTTTGATCTCAAGATATTTATCAATGATATATAATGCATTCAGCTGCTGACGTTTGTACTCGTGCAGACGTTTGATCTGAATATCAAAGATTGTATCAGGGCTTACTTTTACTCCCTGTGTCTCTTCCAGATATTTGCACAGTGCCTCTTTATTTGCATGTTTGATCTCTACTAATCTGTCGAGAACCTTATCATCATCCTTAAATGCAAGAAGTTTCTCAAGTTCTGCTGCATCTTTCTTGTATCCCTCTCCGATCAGTTCATCAAGAAGCTCTGTGAGAGTCGGATTACAATGCAGTAACCAGCGACGGAATGTAATACCGTTTGTCTTATTGTTAAACTTCTCCGGATAAATCTTGTAGAAGTTATTCAGTTCTGTCTCTTTCAGAATCTCTGTATGAAGAGAAGCAACACCGTTTACACTGAATCCGTAATGGATATCAATGTGTGCCATATGAACTGTATCATTTCTGTCAATAATAGAAACGCTTTCATCTTCATATTTTCTTCTTACTTTATCATCCAACACTTCGATGATCGGCATCAGCTGCGGAACTACCTTCTTCAGGTAATATACAGGCCATTTTTCCAGTGCCTCTGCAAGGATTGTATGATTTGTGTATGCACATGTCTTAGAAACAACTTCGATCGCCTCATCCATGTCTAATCCTCTCTCTACAAGAATACGGATCAGTTCCGGAATTACCATTGTCGGGTGAGTATCATTGATCTGGATCACTGCATAATCCGCAAGATCATGAAGGTTGCATCCCTTTGCTGTACATTCGTCAAGAATCAGCTGTGCTCCTGCACTTACCATGAAATACTGCTGATAGATTCGAAGCAGTCTTCCGTTCTCATCACTGTCATCCGGATATAAGAAAAGTGTCAGGTTCTTCTCGATGTCTTCTTTATTAAAAGTAATTCCATCCTCTACGATTGTCTCATCTACAGAGTCAATATCAAAGAGATGTAATTTATTTGTCTTATTGTTATATCCTGTTACTTCAATATCATACATTCTCGCATTTACATTGAGTCCCTTGAAAGAAACTGGATAAACAACATCTGTCTTTTTCAACCAGGATTTTGCTTCGATCCATGGATTCGGAGTTTCTCTCTGAAGGTTATTTTTAAACTCCTGTTTAAAAAGTCCAAGATGGTAGTTCAGTCCGACACCGTCTCCAGCAAGTCCAAGTGTTGCGATTGAATCAAGGAAACATGCTGCAAGACGTCCAAGTCCACCATTACCAAGTGATGGTTCCGGCTCTACTTCTTCGATTTCTGCAATATTCTTACCGTTCTGTGCAAGTACATCTTTTATTTCATTAAAAATACCAAGGTTGATCATATTGTTAGAAAGCAGTTTTCCAATCAGGAATTCTGCGGAAATATAGTACAGTTTTTTCTTACTATCTGTACGTTCCTTTTCTCCCGCCATTTCCTGCACCATGCTAAGAAGTGCTCCATAGATTTCTTCATTGGAAGCCTGTGCAATCTCTTTGCCAAGTTTCTGCTGTAATGTTTCCTGAATGTTCATTTGAATATTCTCCTTTCAAATCTGATTCTGTTTTTATGTTACATACTTTGTTTCTTTGTTTTCAACTTATGATTGTATTTTAATACGATTATCTTCAAATATCTTGCAATATACTTGCACTTTATTGTACAATACTATCATTCTTATGATTCAATCCGGTTCAACAGGTTTGTCGGATAATATTTAATCGAAAGGATCTCATTTTTATATGAACATTAACGAATATCAGAATTACCATGAAACAAAAGCACATACATCCGCAGAATTTCCTTATAATACTTATCTCTGCTCAATCCCTCTCGATTTCCCTGGAGTACCACTGCACTGGCACGACGAATTGGAACTTGTTGTCATCAAAAGAGGACAGGGTTTTGTTTCTGTGGACTTTGATAAACACCTGGTGCACAGTGGAGATATTATCATGATCCGTCCCGGCTGCCTCCACGCCATCGAACAGGATGATACTTTTAAAATGGAATATGAAAATATTATTTTCAAACCAAGTTTACTCTCTTCCGGGGCAAACGATCTGTGCATGCTTCAATACATTATGCCGCTTCTTGACGGTTCTCTATCTGTAGAATACTTTCTCACTCCGGCACTTGAATCTTTTGAAGCCTTAAGCAATTGTATCCGACAGATTGACCTCGTCTGCGCTGATCAGACACCTGGATGGCAGCTTGCTGTGAAAAGTTCTCTGTTCAACTTTTTCTTTCTTCTGATCTCTGAAAGTCAGAAAAAAACAGTCTCCACTTCCTCCAATTCCAAATCTTTGGAGAAAATGAAAACTGTTTTAAAATACGTAGAAAATCATTATACTGAAAAACTAACGATTGATGACATGGCCGAACTTACTTATTATAGTAAATCCCATTTCATGAAGTTCTTCAAAGCCCACATGGGAATCGGATTCACTGAATACTTAAATGATTACCGGCTTACAATGGCTGCCAGACTTCTCAAATCATCCGATGACTCTATTCTGATGATTGCTGATGCCAGTGGTTTTGACAACCTGTCCTACTTCAACCGCATTTTCAAAAGAAAATATGGTATTTCACCTGGGGCTTACAGGAAAGCATAGTAACTATCCCGAAACAATCATGAGTGATAATACAGTTCGATCGGATCAATCGGGTCAAATGGATGTTCTTCTTCCATTTTCTTATTCCGCCCACGACGTTTCATCAGCTCGCCGCTCTTGTTGTATACCCAGAAGGAATATACAAGGAGCTTATTTACCTTCCCTATCTTCTCTTTTGTCGTCTTATTATAATAGACACCACCTGTCTTGAATGCAGTCTTCTTATGGATCAAAGAGATCAGCTCTGTCTCCGTTTTGACCGGTTCAGGTAAGATTGTATATGCCCGTCCGACACAGTCTGTCTTGTGGGAATCACTTCCACCGGTCATCACCTTACCGTATTTCTCTGCCAGTTTTAATGCACCAGCATTAGAATCCTTCGGTTCACAACAATTGAATGTCTCAATAAAATCGAATCGTTTAACAATCTCAGGTGAGAGGTAGTATCTTCTCGCATGAGTGAAGCTCATGTACTTTTCTCCGCATGGATGTGCCGGTCCCAAAACTCCACCATTGCGGTGAACCAAATCGATCAGAAGTGCAAGAGGCATTCCACGCATCTCAAGTAGACGCATCTTTACACCCTCTGGCATGATCACAAGAATATGACCTGCATCTCTTGTATCATATTCAATTCCTTTGAGTACTACAAAATCGGTATGTTTCTTTCCTTTTAAATTCTTCTTCCAGTAGCGGTAGCCGTTATACGTATCGTGATCCGTGATCACCATTCCTTGAAATCCGCGTTCCTTAAGTATCGTAATATACTCCTCAATTCCTACCCTGCTGTCTATGGACCCCTCTTTCACGTGACAGTGCATGTCTATCTTCATATTTGAGTCCTCCTTTTCCGCAGTCCTGATTTTGTCAAAAAGTACTATGTGGTCTAACTTTATTTTCGTTCTTTATAAAGACTGCTTATTGATAAATTCATTATACCGCGTTTATATAGGAGTGACAAGCCATCTTAATTATAGTATTTATTTTTCAAAAATGAAATTTCAAATTACTTTTCATCTATACTTTTATAGCCAAATCAGGAGTTTGACAGTTAAAATCTAGATATCATCTATATTGTTAATTGTATCTATTATTATTACTGCGGAACTTTATTCTACATTCAAATACCATATGAAAATCAGGGAGACTATTAGGTGTTGTTCATTTTTTCTAAGAACACATGTAAAAATTTCCTCTAAGATTTCGATAATTGAGTTTAATATTCAAATTAAATGATGTATAATAGTGACTCCTTCACGCGAAGCTGAGAAAGACTATCAAGAATATTTCAATTCACCTCCCCACAAGAAGAACCATATTGCTACAACGATGATTAACGCCGTACTCTTCAAGATTTCAACTCACATCCTCACGAAGAGGATGACCAGCACTTGTCTTAAATGCTGCAAAGCAGTCAGTTATTTCAACTCACATCCTCACGAAGAGGATGACGGGAGCATCCAACACAACAACGGTCAAGAGTAATGCATTTCAACTCACATCCTCACGAAGAGGATGACGATAGATTTCGAAGAACAGTGGAAGGAACAGCAGGCATTTCAACTCACATCCTCACGAAGAGGATGACAGAAAGTCCTGAACTACATCGGTGCAGAGTGATATTTCAACTCACATCCTCACGAAGAGGATGACCTTACCAGAGTAACCGACACGGCGAAGGACTGGTATTTCAACTCACATCCTCACGAAGAGGATGACCGCGATCGTGGCAGAAGCGGGACCGGAGATTGTCATTTCAACTCACATCCTCACGAAGAGGATGACAACTTTTACCAGTTGTAAGACTTTCAAAGGGAGAAAATTTCAACTCACATCCTCACGAAGAGGATGACGTCCTTGTTTTTTACAAGCCAGCCATTCTTGTATATTTCAACTCACATCCTCACGAAGAGGATGACGAAAGCTATCGAGAAAATCCCGTATTTCGGGTTATTTCAACTCACATCCTCACGAAGAGGATGACGATTTTCAAAGATACTGGCTTTGATAGCTGTACATTTCAACTCACATCCTCACGAAGAGGATGACCCGACATTTTCCTCTCTTTCTTCTTCTGTATCATCATTTCAACTCACATCCTCACGAAGAGGATGACCAAAAAGGATGTATATGTATTCGTGCGCAAGTATATTTCAACTCACATCCTCACGAAGAGGATGACAAAACTGGAAGCGCGCATTAACGGAAGCCTGGCTATTTCAACTCACATCCTCACGAAGAGGATGACCTTGTGGTGGTTGCTTTGTAGTTCCCCATTCGACATTTCAACTCACATCCTCACGAAGAGGACGACTATTTTTAGCATGGCTTCTTCAAGCGCTCTTATATTTCAACTCACATCCTCACGAAGAGGATGACCATTTCTGTTATCTGTAATTGCATTTCTGATAACTATTTCAACTCACATCCTCACGAAGAGGATGACGTTTCATTTTAGGGTCACTCAATGGATGGAGAACATTTCAACTCACATCCTCACGAAGAGGATGACACTCGCCGTTTTTCCCAAATGCCACGCATGAGATATTTCAACTCACATCCTCACGAAGAGGATGACTCCTCCTGTTTTCCTGTTATTGTCCTGTTATAAATATTTCAACTCACATCCTCACGAAGAGGATGACGTTTATAAGAATATCGTCGGTTATGCATCAAGTATTTCAACTCACATCCTCACGAAGAGGATGACGATAGTCTCAGACTGCTTAATTGCCATGCCGATATTTCAACTCACATCCTCACGAAGAGGATGACAATCACAGCAGTTTTCTTTCAAAAGACAACTGACATTTCAACTCACATCCTCACGAAGAGGATGACAACAATCCAGACGGCGGCAATAGCGTAAGGAGGTATTTCAACTCACATCCTCACGAAGAGGATGACGGTGTTCCTGATTGGCAGGCACACAAATGAGGGTATTTCAACTCACATCCTCACGAAGAGGATGACCAAAGGTATTACAGTAGGAAGTACCGTAACAATTATTTCAACTCACATCCTCACGAAGAGGATGACGCAATCGAAGCATGGAAGCAGAAAATGGCAGCTTAATTTCAACTCACATCCTCACGAAGAGGATGACCATCATCCATTGCTTTCTTATACCAGTCAATACCATTTCAACTCACATCCTCACGAAGAGGATGACGTCAACTACACAAGTAAGGATATCTGTACCGGTATTTCAACTCACATCCTCACGAAGAGGATGACCTTTTGTAATATATGGAAACGATTATTGGAATGCATTTCAACTCACATCCTCACGAAGAGGATGACTGTATCGATCAAGTGGCTTGCAATTAAGGTAAGCATTTCAACTCACATCCTCACGAAGAGGATGACTGTAGCTTTCGTTCAACGTTATTTTGACTAATATATTTCAACTCACATCCTCACGAAGAGGATGACTTCTTTGTCAGATATCGAATCAGTGGGTATGGAATATTTCAACTCACATCCTCACGAAGAGGATGACAGCTTACATCAGCAATGAAGAAAACGGATATATCATTTCAACTCACATCCTCACGAAGAGGATGACAGCAATTTTAAACAAAAATAATCTGTTTAAAATCGCATATTATATCAGCAATAAACATTTTATATCTATTGTTGATATCTTTTTTCATTTTCACATATATTTTTAAGCCTAGTTTTCTCCTTTTTTGGTGCGAATGTCCTAGGAAATTTATGTGCACTTATCATTCGCACTAGAATATCAACGTATCCTTAACATCAAAACCAGGCTTAGCACCAATGTGCTCTACTTTATTTTTATATTTTTCACCCAGATAATAAAATCTAAGGCTATCTACCTCTTTATCTATAATGTTCTCTAAAATATTTTTTACTTGTCTACATTTGGTTGCATCCATTTGACATTCAAATACCGAATTCTGTACTCTCTGTCCATAATTAGTACATTCTTTTGCAACTTTTCTCAATCGTTTTCTTCCCGCTGCTGTTTGAGTATTTACATCATATGTAATCAAAACTAACATCTTTCCACCTACTTCCAGAAAAACGGAGGGTATTCATCTAAATCTCCTCTTAAATACCTGGCTAATAACATACTCTGCACATAAGGAGCCATTCCCCACTCTATTTTTTCATCTAAAAATGGATGTTTAATAGTTTCCTGCTTCTTAGATTGCCACGCTGATAAGAAAGCCTTTCTTCCTTCATCTGTCATAATAACCGCACCATTTTCTTTTTTTATGAAATATTTTTCTTTCATAATCTTTTTGTTAATCAGTGTCAGTACAAATCTATCCACCATAACACTTCGGAATTCTTCCATAAGATCTAGTGCCAATGACATTCGACCAGGACGGTCTGTATGGAAAAAACCTACATATGAGTCCAATCCTACTGCTTCCAATGCACCTCCGCACATTCCAGCCAATAGAGAATATCCGAATGATAGCATCGCATTTACATTATCCAATGGCGGTCTTTTATTTCTCCCATGGAAATAAAAATTGTCTTTTTGCTGCAAAATCAAATCGTCAAATACCGAAAAATATACTGAAGCTGCTTCTCCTTCTAGTCCAAGTAGTTCCTCTGCATTTTCACATTCTCTTATTTTTCCCATGCTCTGAGCTAAAAACACTGACTTTTTCTTTATCGTTTCCACATCTAAACGCAGCGCATAATCTCTTGCAGCTCTCTCCAGAATCCACCTTGAATTATATACTTTTCCAAGAATAAAATTTCTTGCTATATGTACACTTTCATCCCGATTATCACTGATTCTATATTGTTGTTTTCTTAATGTAACATTCCCTTTTACTTCACCTGTAACTCGGGCTAGAAATCTTCCATTTCCAGACATAAAAGACAAATCAATATTCCTCTGTGCACATACTCCCATAAGTGCCGGACTCGCTCCTGTATAGCCAAATGTAATTATCGCTTGTAAATTATGTAATGGAATTCTTCCGATTTCTTTTTGATCTTCCAATACAACAACATTTTCTCCATCTAAGGACAAATATTTATTTCCAGATGTCACATACAACGTATTTAAAAGTCTTTTCATCCTTTTTCCTCTTCTGAAATAATTTTATCAATATATCCGGAAACTGACTTTTTCTTATTTAGAACAGGTAGACAAATGTCTTTTAATGAGCATGCATTGCATTTTTTACTTATTTTCACTTTTGGAGTATAACATTGCGCGTAATACTTGTGCATTTCCGCAAATATTTTTCTGACTTTATCGCGTATTTCATCCGTAAATTCTACTTTTGCACGATGCTTTGTCTCTCCATAATAAATATAGCCATATGGTATTGTGCAACACAACATTTCTTCTAAACATAATGCCTGTGCCGTTACTTGAAGGATATCGGAATCATCCGTTTTTGGTTTTCCTCTTTTATATTCTATCGGAACCACTTTATAAAATCCTTCTTTTCCGGACAAACTGATTCCATCCTTTGCTTTATGAAATTCTACCACATCACATTCACCGCTCACTCCCATTTCCCGGGAGTGAATCGGCATTGCTCTCACAACTATCAAATCGCCTCTTTTTTCTTTAATACTTGCATCGTGAGCATTTTCATGAAGAATCTTACCTTCCACTGTTCTGACATTTTCTTGCCACTGTAGTTCTATATACGCTAGTGCCCATTGTCTCCTGCAAAATTCAAAATGCTGAATTCCTGATAATTGAAGAAAGTCTTCTTCCTTATACAAATTAAAATTCCTCCGGTTGTTTGCATCCTTCTACATCCCATGAAATCTCATAATCCTCGAATTCTCTCGGATGTTCTTTTTTTGCTTCAATAGTGAATCCTCTTTGAATTTTACCACTGGAAACTGCCGGTGTTTTTTCATCATGCTGCCACCAGTACATTTTGCAAACTTCCATACTTCCTTCCGGTCTTGCAGAAGACGCATCATTCTCAAATAATGTCTTTAATGCTTCTTTTAATACTTCCGCATCTTCCTGATTAAAACCTGTTTTTTCAGCAAGTTGTACATTTACACTTCCCATTACCTTATATACAGCAAATCCAACTCTGTGTTTTGTTCCCATCGTATCAGATGCTTTACTTTCTTTTCCAGATTCACTATTCACACTTTTTGTAATCTGCATACTGATAATATCGATTGGTGATAAACTTACTGCCTGATGAATAGAAACAGGTCCCCGTACCCCGAAAGACACCGGAATTCCTTTAAATGCAAAGACTTGTCCAAAAGCTCTTACATCTAACCATTCTTTGCATGCAATTGCTGCACAAGCATCACGATTTGCATTTTTCTTATTTCCCATCTCTGCTTTTAATTCCTCACAGCTATCTGCTCGGTCTTTTAAACTGGTATAAGCATCATCTGTTCTATCATCTGACTGAACAAAAATCTTTTGTCCTAAATCCTGAAAACGATTTCTAATTTTTCTCTTAATACATACATCTGAAATTTCTCCAAAACCATCCATATTAATTCGCGGACGGTTTCCGTTTAATGGATCTCCGTTTGGGTTGGCATTGTTTGCACTGATAAATAATGTGAAATCAATTTTTCCTTTTAATTCGCTCATGGTCTGCTCCTCCTCTTTTTACTCTTCTGAACTTTCTTCTTTTTCTTCAGACTTCTCTTTCTTTAATTTCAAATCATATGCCTGATTATGGAAACCAAGTAGATATAAACCTTCTAATCTACTGTTATCAGTAAATGTGCTTTTATCAAACAGCTCATCAATTTCATGCAATAGATTTTCGTAAAATGTCCTTTTTGCAATATCTAGCTTGTTCAAATATGGTCGAATATTTTCCTCTATAACTTTCCACGTTTCATATGGTCTTTGAGAGAAAGTGCTCATATATCTTTTTGCATTTGTAACTCTTCCATTATCTTTCTCGTCATATGTCAAATATTCAATTCGATCTGCAACTGCCAGCAGTCTTCCATACAGATAATTTCTATCTGTTTCCTTTTTATCTAATGCCACGTTCCATTCCTCCTTATATCTATCCTTTTTATCCTTTTTTACAAACGAACATGCTAATGTCAAAACTCTTTCCCAATTTCTTTGTTCCTTATATACTAATGGATTAGATGCCTTTGATACTGCAAGCATTACGTAATCATACGGAACCCTAGTACCATTCCATATACATGGAAGCAATCTTTGAGCTACTTGTGCATAGAGTTTTTTACCATTGGCATCCACTATAGACACCGTTCCCTTATTCTCAATACCATATAAAATATCTGCAATATCTTTAACACCAACCATTCCCGCAAATTGTATTCTTTCTCCATCTTTCCATTTTGTATGAATCCAGTTACAATCGTTATGCCATTTTTCTATATTTTTCAGATATCTGACAGAATTCAGCTCTTGATTTTCAATCAACGCTAATCTTCCCGGTGTTGCTGCATCAAAAGCAAGCAAAATCATATTCGAGGTATTATCTATCTTTTTTCCATAGCCTCTTAGTGCCTTATAGAACTTATCGGCGGTGATTGGATTTCCATCGGATACAATCTCCCCTGTAGACCAGTCATCTTCCCAATCATCCTCAGCATTTCCAACATGTTCCCTTTCATACTCAGATACAATTGCCTCTGTATCCCTCTCCCATTTTGGCATGCTTAATTGATTTGACTCCCATGTCACAATTGTCATAGTATCGAAAAAAGTGCCTTGTTTTCGAATAATCCACTTCAAAGCATTGTGCGCTTTTTGCGAGGTCTCATTTCCTACTGCAAATGCCTCTTCCTTACTTGTAAAACGTCCTCGATAGGTGAAATTTTGACTGTCATTTGCAGAAATCAGCTTTGCTCCATCACCTTCATTTCTAATTTTCTTTGAATGAAGATAAGAAATAGATTCCATATTTCCTGTCAAATAACATATACCTTTTTCTTTTTCCTGTGACCTAACATATTCTATATAACATTCCTGTAAGGTTCTGTCTTTCCAACATTCATCCGGAGTTTCCTGATATATTTTCTCATCAAAAGACCGTATAATAAATCTTACAAAAGCTTTTGGTTGTGGAATTCCTTGAATATTTTCTTTCTCATCTATTTGATTTTCTTCATTAAGTTTTATAATTTTATATGCAACTAAATCTTGAATTAATGTCGATTTTTTCAAATACTCATAAACTGCTCTGACCTTTTCATGACAATAATCGGATTCTACCCATTTTTCAAGCTGTGAAATATATAGCTTGCTACATACTCCATCGTCTTTATAATATTTTTTATAGTCACCGGCAAGATATCTCAAATTATCACATAATGGATGTGGCTCTTTTCCGGCTGTACGACTTCCCGATTTTTCTGTAACTGGTATAATCGTCAATTTGTCGTTCTGATCCACCTGTTCTGCACGAACAAAATTACCGTCTTGGTCTATCGTTACCGTTATCTGTGCTGTTACAGTTGTATGAAATGTTGGAAGAAGTACATAAGGGATATCTCCTCGATATTCGATAACTCCAATCTTATCGCTATTTTTCTCGTATAAATCAATCAGTTCATTTATCCAACTCAATCTTCCACCTCCTCATCTGTAAACTCTTCTAATCCCACAAAATTATTCTCTTCTTTTCCAAATACTTTTCTTTCCATTGGACGGATATGTCTTTTCTCCGTACAATCCTCCGGTCTGGTAAATTCTATAATTCCACCCTTTTTCATTACCGGCCTCCAGAAACGCACTGTCATTTGGTCTTTATCTTCATCCAGAATTGCCTCTTCCGCATAAGTAATCCCATGATACATAAATCCATAACCCACTTCTCCCGGCATTGTATCGTAATAACTCTCGCCTTCGCCAAATACACATGGTTCCACAAACGCCTGACATTCCCTTGTTCCCAAGAAAATATCTCTGCGGCCACCTCGTTTTACCATCCTTTTTGCAATATTATGATGCTTGTTTTCATTTCTATCCTGCTTCAGTTCCGTATGATTGAGGTTCATCTCAAAATGTGCCCGCACCTGATATCTCACATCTTTTAAATAGGTATAATATGCCAGTTCATTTCCACCATTATATGCAATTGGTCGAATTCCTTTTGTCTCAGTCTGAATTGGATTCATTACTCTTACCGCGTCAATGATCCAAATAATCGTAGGCTTCCAGTAAATACTTTCCGTAATTCCTTTTAATGCTTCATAAGTCGGAATATGATAGCTTGTCTTTTCTCCTCCCACTCTCATAACCGGATCTGAAAAAAGTGCATGTGTTCCATACACTTCAAACTCTATTGTATTTCTGTATCTTTTCAAAAATCTCACCTCCCTCTATAACATTTGCAATTCCATATTAGGTTCATCCACAACACCTACTTCCTTGTCATAATATCCATCACACAATACCAATATCTCTCCATTGCAAATTTCATATATAGCATTTCCGAGTTTTTCTTTTCTTTTTTCAGAAATTCCAACTGTATATCTCTGCAATTTTTTTAAAATCTTTTTCTGCTCTTCTATCTCGAGATAATCCTGCGATAATTTATCCAATAGTTCTCTCGCTTCATCATTGTATGGAACCACAACACTAACTTTATAATCATTAGAAATAACTTCAAACGCCTCTCCTGCGGTCAAAAAAGCCTGCGGTAATTTTGTCTTTACTTTTTCTCCATTTCTTCTGATATATTGTAATTGTCCTACTTTATTTTCTCCCAATAACTCTATAATCGTGGTTGTTTGTTTATCTATCAAAAATTTCGTTTCATTTGTTCTAAGTTGGGAATAGTAATTTAAATAATATGCTTTTATTGCCTCTTCTGAATCCAATGTATCTCTGAATTTTAAAGAATTATTTTTATAATCTTCCAATACTTTTTGTAATGCTGCCTGCGCATTTCTAATTTCCTGCAAATGACTTAATTTCTCTGCTTTTTCGGACATCTGTACAATGAAAACAGTTCCCATTCTTCCTAATTCCTTATGTCTATTGCATCGTCCTGCTGCCTGAATTATATTATCCAAACCTGCTTTAGACCTCACAACACACCCGAATGAAAAATTCACTCCTGCTTCAACAACCTGTGTACTTACACATATAATCTTTTTCGATTGTTCATTCAAAATTTGTTTTATAGATTTTAATGTATCTAATTTATGTTGTGGACACATATTATTACTCAAATGAAAAAGTTCATATTCTTGTGGACATATCGCTTTTAATTGTTGAAATGTATTCATTGCACAAGCCGTAGTATTCAAAATAACCAATGTACTTTGATATTGTTCTGTTTTTTCCTTCACAAATTCACTTAAATCTTCTATCTCCATACCGCCAGGATATAATTCTGTTGCATCTTTAATATCTGTCCTTTTAAAAGCATTTGCATACTTTTCCGGTCTTCCCGCCATTTCTATACATTCACAAATGTTATTCTCTTTTATTGGTGCTAATGTTGGCTGCGTTGCTGAACACAACACAACTGTCGTACCACAAAATTGAGTAAGAAAATTCACAGCTAAATTGAAAAGTTCCATACATTTTACAGGAATTGCCTGAACCTCATCAAATATGATAATACTGTTACATAATGTGTGCATTCTACGGATACAGCTTTTCTGAGCTGAAAACAATGTATTCAATATCTGTACTGCCGTAGTCACTATAATCGGTGAATCCCAAGTTTCAGTGAGTTTGCGATACTGGTCTTCTTCTCCTTCTTCGCAAACCACATTACAATGATGCTCTAACACAACATCCGCTTTGCCTATTGCTTTTCGAATCTCCTCGGCATTCTGAATCAATATAGAATTGAATGGTGCTATATAAATAATGTGTTGTTTTTTCATCTTTTTCGCATGATACAGAGCAAAGCGCAAACTGCTAAGTGTTTTTCCTGCTCCTGTCGGTACAGTAAGTCGATAAAGATTTTCTTCTTTGTCTGCAGCTTGTCTACACAAATCCGAAATTTCTTGACGAAAAGTATTTAACACATTTCCATTCGACGGATTATTATGAATTTCCTTTGACATATATTGTTCAAATTTTTCTATACATTCATTCCAAATCTTCTGGGTCTCTTCCAATGAAATTCTTTTTGATAACGGAACATCTTGAAAAAAACAAGCTGTATCCGTCCAGTCCCCATCAATAAGTAAAGATAAAACCATTCTCAGATACATTCCCATAAAGAAATATCTGTTCTCACATTTTCTTTTTGATATTTCTGACTCTTTATGAAAAATATTGATTTTTCCTTCCATTTCCTTATATGTTTGAATTGCTTTTTTACAGTATTCTTCCAACATCTCTTTATCATAAATCTGAAAGAATTCTTTCTTTATCCAGTCATAATCTATTTATTTCTCATCCCGTTGTTGCTGTAAACTTTGTCCATTATCTAGATTGATGCAATCTCCCATTCCGTGATGAAAATATATAACCGTACTGATAAATTCTGAAACACTTTTTTCCTTCAGCAACTCCCTGATTAATCTTCCGCCAGCAGTAGAATGATCCAAACCATGTTTATGAGTATCATCTCCATATTGTAGAATTCTCTCAAAATCTTCTTGATTTTCTCTTCCCAACTTTCCTACATCATGAAACACCCCTATCAAGCTAACCAATATCTTCAATTCTGAAAGAGAACAAGTCTCCGCTACATAGTTCGCGACATTTTCTGAATGCTCTTTCATCGTCTGATATCTACCTGATTCATAGTCTACGTGCGCCAAATCTCTTTTTATTTCGATTTTATTTTCCATCTAGCCCTCTTGTGTTATCTGTGTATATTTTTCTTTATTCAGTCTTCTACTTTGTATATTTTCACTATACTCCTAGCTGTTCTTTTTGTCAATAATGAGTTTTACATACTTTTCCTTATGTAAATTACATTTTTAATTAAATTTTATAGTCAAACCACCTTTTGATTTGACTACAAAACCATCTTACATACTTTCCCTTATGTTTTTCAACTCACAGATATTTACTATATCTGACATTTCATAAGAGATGGAAACTTATAAATATCATTTACATCTCTTATGTCTTTGTCCAGTTCTATTCATTGTGCCTAAGTAACTTGTAATTTCTAAAAAACTGTACAATCGTTATTATACGAATATATTTAATATATTTCAAGCTGTAATCTCTTGTGATAATATTTGTTTTCCGAATTCGTTTCACTGGAATATAAATTTCTGTTTTGTATTTTGCAAGCAATGCCAGTCTTACTGTTGCCATGGGCACATGTAAGGCAGGAGCGTTCCGAATACACTTTGTTCAGTATGTTAATAAGAGCAAGATCAGGCACCACATACGGTAACTGTTCTTGCTCTTATGTTACATACTTTCAAAGGGATGAGGTAAAGCGGGCCGATGCCCGTGGTAATAGTAGAACTGGCATTGCGACCATTCAATTAAAATTTAGATCCCAATTGAAAGAATCTTACTGCACCTTCGCAATATCGATCAGTGACAGTTTCTTAATATCTGTATTCTCAAGACTTGTGATCAGTGCATACGCTGTGTCAATTGCAGTCAGTACATTCACACCTGTCTCGATTGCATTTCTACGGATTACAAATCCATCTCTTGAATGCTCTGCACCCTGTGCCGGGATATCGATAACAAGATCGATCTTATGTCCGAGGATCAGGTCAAGAAGGTTCGGTGATTCCTGCTCGATCTTACGAACCGGAGTAGCCTTAACTCCCGCCTCATTCAGCGCACGTGCTGTTCCGCTTGTAGCAAAGATATGGTATCCGATCTTCTCAAATCTTCTTCCGATCTCTACTGCATCTGCATGGTCTTCATCGCGGACTGTCATGATCATGTTTTTATGCTTCGGAAGCTTGATTCCAGCTCCGATAAATGCTTTGTAAAGTGCTTCATCAAATGTCTTCGCAATTCCAAGACACTCTCCTGTAGACTTCATCTCAGGTCCAAGGCTGATATCAGCTCCGCGGATCTTCTCAAAGGAGAATACCGGCATCTTAACCGCTACATAATCAGCTTCCGGCTGAAGTCCCGGTGTGTAACCAAGATCTTTGATCTTCTTTCCTGTGATAACCTGTGTTGCCAGTGGAACGATCGGGATACCTGTTACCTTACTGATATATGGTACTGTACGGCTGGAACGTGGGTTTACCTCGATAACATATACATCGTCTTCGCCGCACACGATAAACTGGATATTGATCATACCGATAACATGGAGTGATTTTGCAAGTCTTCTTGTGTACTCAGCAATCTTTGCTTTCGCTCCTTCTGTCAGGCTCTGTGCCGGATATACGGAAATACTGTCTCCGGAGTGGATTCCTGCACGCTCGATATGTTCCATGATACCCGGGATCAGGATATCTGTTCCGTCGCATACTGCATCGACCTCAATCTCTTTTCCCTGAAGGTATTTATCTACAAGGATTGGGTGATCCTGTGCGATTCTGTTAATGATTCCGATGAATTCATCAATATCATTGTCGTTGATTGCAATCTGCATTCCCTGTCCACCAAGAACGTAGGAAGGACGAACCAGTACCGGATATCCAAGTCTGTTTGCAACTTCTTTCGCTTCCTCTGCTGTGAATACTGTTCCACCTGTCGGACGCGGGATCTCACACTCTTCAAGAATCTCATCAAAGAGCTCACGGTCTTCGGCTTTGTCTACATTCTCTGCAGATGTACCAAGGATCGGTACTCCCATCTTCATAAGTGCTTCTGTCAGCTTGATTGCTGTCTGTCCACCAAACTGTACAACTGCTCCGTCCGGTTTCTCAATATCAACGATACTCTCTACATCTTCCGGCGTCAGCGGCTCGAAGTACAGCTTATCAGCAATGTCAAAGTCAGTACTTACTGTCTCCGGGTTATTATTTACAATGATTGTCTCATATCCGTCTTTTGCAAATGCCCATGTACAATGTACAGAACAGAAGTCGAACTCGATACCCTGACCGATACGGATCGGACCGGATCCAAGAACAAGTACTTTCTTCTTATCTTTTGTCTGTTCAACTTCATTCTCGCTTCCATATACAGAGTAGTAATATGGTGTCTCTGCGGCGAACTCTGCTGCACAAGTATCTACGATCTTATATGCTGCAACGATTCCGTTTGCATGACGCATATCGTGAATTTCCTGCTCTGTCTTACCTGTCAGTTGTGCAATTACATTATCCGGGAACTCGATACGTTTTGCTTCTGCAAGAAGCTCCGGTGTAAGTTCCTGTGTCTTCAGAGCTGTCTCCATCTCTGTGATGATCGCAAATTTATCGATAAACCACTCATCAACTTTTGTAATCTCGTGGATCAGATCGTAAGAGATTCCTCTTCTGCATGCTTCTGCGATTCTCCACATACGCATGTCATCTACTTTCTTCAGCTGATCGATCAGTTCATCATCTGTCAGATCTGTGAAGTCATAAGACATCAGACTGTCTACATGCTGCTCCAGAGAACGGATTGCTTTCATAAGAGCTCCCTCGAAGTTATTACAGATGCTCATAACTTCTCCGGTTGCTTTCATCTGTGTTGTCAGCGTTCTCTTTGCACTGATGAATTTATCGAATGGAAGTCTCGGGATCTTAACTACTACATAGTCAAGCATTGGCTCAAAACTCGCATAGGTCTTCTGTGTGATTGCATTCTTAATCTCATCTAGATTGTATCCAAGTGCGATCTTCGCTGCAACCTTCGCGATCGGATATCCTGTTGCTTTGGAAGCAAGTGCAGAAGAACGGCTTACACGAGGGTTTACCTCGATTACACAATACTCGAATGTCTCCGGGTGTAATGCATACTGTACGTTACATCCACCTGTAATGTTCAGCTCGCTGATAATATTCAGTGCAGATGTACGAAGCATCTGATATTCCTTGTCGCCCAGTGTCTGAGAAGGTGCAACTACGATACTGTCTCCCGTATGAACTCCAACCGGGTCAATATTTTCCATATTACATACTGTAATACAGTTTCCGGCTCCGTCACGCATTACCTCGTACTCGATCTCTTTCCATCCTGCGATGCAGCGTTCAACAAGAACCTGACCAACACGGGAAAGACGAAGACCATTCTCAAGGATCTCTACTAACTGCTGAGAATCATGCGCGATACCACCACCGCTTCCTCCCAGTGTATAAGCAGGACGAAGAACAACCGGATAGCCGATCTTATTTGCAAATGCAAGTCCGTCTTCTACATTTTCTACAACGAGAGAAGCTGCAACCGGCTCACCGATCTTCTCCATTGTCGCCTTGAACTCCAGACGGTCTTCTGCCTTCTTGATTGTCTCAGATGTTGTTCCAATCAGGCGTACATTATTCTCTTTTAAGAATCCAGCCTCTTCAAGTTCCATTGCAAGGTTCAGTCCAGCCTGTCCTCCAAGTGTTGGAAGTACACTGTCTGGTTTTTCCTTTTTGATCAGCTGCTCAACAACCTCAATTGTCAGTGGCTCGATATAAACGCGGTCTGCGATATCTTTGTCTGTCATGATTGTTGCAGGGTTTGAGTTGAGAAGTACAACCTCAATCCCTTCCTCTTTCAGTGAACGGCAGGCCTGAGTTCCTGCATAATCGAACTCCGCAGCCTGTCCGATGACGATCGGACCAGAACCGATAACTAATACTTTTTTGATACTATTATCTCTTGGCATTATTTCTCTCCTCCCATCATCTCAAGAAAACGATCGAACAGGTATCCTGAATCCTGTGGTCCCGGGCATGCTTCCGGATGGAACTGAACTGTAAAAATGTTCTTTCCAACATATGCAAGTCCTTCGTTTGTTCCGTCATTTACATTCTTAAATGCAGGAACTGCAACGTTTGGATCAATCTTATCTTCATCAACAACATAGCCGTGATTCTGTGAAGAAATGTAGACTCTGCCTGTCTGAAGATCTTTCACCGGATGATTTCCTCCGCGATGTCCATATTTTAATTTGTAAGTTGTACCACCTGTTGCAAGTGCCATCAACTGATGTCCAAGGCAAATGGCAAATATTGGGATATCTGTTTCATAAAGCTTTTTGATTTCTTTGATAATTGATGTACATTCTGCCGGATCTCCAGGTCCATTGGAAAGCATAATGCCATCTGGATTAGATGCGATGATCTCCTCCGCTGTTGTATCGGCCGGATAAACGGTCACTTCGCAGCCGCGATCATTTAAAGATTTTGCGATGTTTTTCTTAGCTCCAAGATCAAGAAGTGCAACCTTCTTACCTGTTCCTTCTAAAACGTATTTCTCCTCACATGTAACTTTGGAGACAACACCTTCTACCTTATAATTCTTCAACTTGGAGATTACTTCCTCAAGATCGTAATTCTCGTTTGTTGTGATCATACCATTCATGGTACCTTTTTCTCTTAAGATTTTCGTAAGAGCACGAGTATCAACTCCTGCTATACCCGGAATATCATATTTCTTGAGGAAATCCTGAATTGTACCTTCACATCTGAAGTTACTTGGCATTCTGGATAACTCCCTCACAATATATCCATCTGGCCATGCCTTTAATGACTCCATATCCGGTGTAATTCCATAATTACCAATCAGCGGATATGTCATAACCACTGCCTGTCCCGCATAAGAAGGGTCCGTCAGTACCTCAAGATATCCTGTCATTGAAGTATTAAATACGATCTCGCTGATCATATCTCTCGTCGAACCAATGCTTGTTCCTGTAAACACAGTACCGTCTTCCAAAATAAGAAACGCTTTCATCTGTTCACCCTTTCCCTTCGTAAAAATATTTTTTCTCAAAAGGAAGGCGCTCATGGAGTCTTTATTCCAGAGCGCCCTCTTTCTCAAATTGTAAAGATTATACTACAGCATGAGAGACATTTCAACATCATTTTTGATGAATAACTTAGTACTTTTATTAATATATATTGGTATTTTTTACTTATAAATAGTATTTTATGCATTTTTATGAATACCAAAAGATCATTATGATTCGCTTTCTGTCATCCACGGCATACGTATATTTCACCTCTTCTAATTGTCTGAAGTCAACAAGAAACTGCGCCGCCTGTGGAATCAAATTATCTATAATTTTCTCTTTTGCAACTTCATAAACAGCATTTTCCGAAAAACGGATAGCAAACATTTCCTGTCCCTGTTCTATCCCTGCTTTCATTTTTTCATAGATTTCATTCTCATCAAATGTTTCATAGTACAGACCGTTGATTCGATAATATTCCAGATCATTGGAATCGCACACCGGATACGGCACAAAATCATCCTGCTGATGATCTGTAAAAATTTCTTCATCTGTACAACATAGATACTCATAATTCACAAGATCATGAGGTAGCGTTTCTCCCGTCTCATTCTCCTGAAAGATCGGATCTCCGAAAGTCACATCCATCTGATAATACTTATCATCACATTTCACTATATTCCATGCATGTGCCCCCTGCTCTTTTACTGTTCCCACAACGTAAATACATTCTATTCCCATCTGTTTCAACAGATATTGAGCTGCTCTGGAATATCCTGCGCAGACGGATCTTTTTCCAACCAAAGAACTATAAATATTCTGATTATCCAATGCGTTTTGATCATAATCCACCGTATCTACAAGATATTTGAAAATGTACTTGATCTTCTCATACTCTGTCTCACATCCCTGCGCACCTGCAAGTACCTCTTGTGCCGCATTTTCAATCTGCTCCCGTCTGGATTCTCTCTGATCCTGTGTGCAGATATAAGACGGATGAAACTCTGTATAATCTTTGTATACCGTCATTTTTGAGCTCCCGTCACACCAGAACAATTCCGACCGGTCATACATCAGATATTCGTATATCTTTCCAGCCTCATCGTTCTCGCCTGCATGAAGAAGAATGGTCTCATCCATGGAACGAACCCCCTGCAGGATCTCGCGATAAACTTGTTTTTCCTGTTCCGACAGCTGCTGATAATAAAAACCGTCTGCAACATCTTCTTCTGATACATTTAACTCCGGAAATTCTATTTTCTGACCTGAATCAGACAAAAGTATATTTCCAGACTCACAGAATAATCCAGGTGTTGCTTTTATCATCTTTAATACACCTGCTGCTCCGATCACCACAAGAAGAAGTACAAGAAACACGAATCCTTTTCTTCTTGTTTTTCTATTTCTTCGTCGTTTTTTCCTTCGTCTTCTGTCTCTTTCCATTAATTTCACTGTCTCCTGTCTGAACTGATCCTGTACTTTATGAAAGCTCCGCTATCCTTGACACGCCAACATAAATTTCTGATATCTTATACCATGTTTTATAATCTATCTCTCCGGTTACCGGAAGACCGAATATAGATTGAAATTTCCGGACAGCCGCTTCTGTTTCAGGTCCATAGATTCCATCTTCCTCCAATTTAGGGATCTCCGGATATGCACCCGCAATTACATTCAGCTGTTCCTGTATCTGGCGCACTTTGGGACCTTTTGAACCTTGTTCCAGTGTATATCCCGGCCAGGAAGACGGAACACCAGAGATCGCTTCTGCCGTATTGATATACATATCGTCACCATAATAATACCTCAGAATTTCAATCGGAGAAAATCCCTGTTCTCCCAGACTTTTCGATCCCCACTGTGTCAACCAGTTTGGACAACTCACTCTGCGACCATCACAATACTGTGTCAGGATTGGCTGGCGCACATTCGGCCGTGACAGATAGTCTGCAAACAGTTCATCCACAATCACTGAAATAGGCTCAAATATATTGCGCTCCGGGATCCATTTATGGTCAAATGCCGTTGATGATGTAATTGTAAAATCAAACCCTTTATTTCGATACCATTCCGTATAAACCCTGTTTAAAGTGAATGACATAATTGCCAGCACATTTGCCCTTATGGTGTCTGCCGGCCAGGTTGCATAGATTTCACTTGATGCAACATTTTTTATATAATCTTTGTACTTCACATAATAATTCTGTGCTGTAGAATCCCGCGGTGATCCATCGTGTACGATAATATATTCAGGTACAACCACACGGCTCAAGACAATTTCTCCTGTTTCATTTATCGGCTTAATCTCTTCCTCTGCAATCTTCGGCGGATAATTTCCATATAAAGTATGAGCAGGGATGACGAATATCTGCTCTTCTTCCCTGCTCTGATCCTTTTGTTTCATGCGTACATTCTGGATTGCCTTTGTGTTTGCCAGGATCTCTGTTCCCGAAATACTGATCGACTCAAATCCTTCTGCTTCAATATTCAATGTATATTCTGAATATGGTTGACGTTCTTCGTTCTCATCCAGACTCCATTCTTTTGGTGGTGCATTCAGTTCAACCACTTCTGTCTGACCGGAAGAATCTGTCACCACCTGTTCTAATGTACTTTCCGGAATTCCTGTATAAGAGATGGAAATCCGTGCTTCCTTTACCGGAAATGCATTCACAGAAGATGTAACATTTACCTGCAGCTGACCACGATCGATCAGATTCTCCTGCGTTTCTTTGCTTTCAATTGAACCTTGTATCGGTTGAAAAAGTTTCATAGTTTGTCTCCCACATCTGATTCGTTTCCTTTTCCAGTATATGCGGGAAACTCCTATTCTTTCCTGTTTTCTACACAAGTTTCAGAATGTCATTAAACATAATAACAACCATCAATGCCATCAGAAACACAAATCCTGCAAAATGTACCATGCCTTCTTTCTCAGGCGGTACTCTTTTTCCACGAACGGCCTCAATGATAAGGAATACAAGACGTCCACCGTCCAACGCCGGAAGCGGTAACAGATTCATTACACCCAGGTTGGCGGTCAGAAGTACTCCTATATTGAGAAGATTTAAAATCACTACTACCATGCCTGCCGGAGCTGCTTCCTGATAAACGTTATCTACCGCACTGACAATTCCAACCGGACCGGAAAGATCTTTTACTCCTACCTTTCCACCAACTAACATTTTCAGACTGTCAACTGTATATGTGATCCAATACTTCACCGTATATGCTCCGTATCGAACTGTTCCAAACAGACCCGGACGAACCATCTCACCACCTGTAATTCCAAGCAGAGGAAAAGCATCTCCCTCATTCTGTTTTGGTTCCAGCACAACTGTATAATCCTTACCGTCACGCTCATACTCAACTTCTACACTTTTTGCTCCCGCATGCATCATATTATACAGACTGATATCGTTCCAGATATGAACTGATTTTCCTCCGATCTTCTTGATCACATCTCCCGGTTCAATGCCTTCCTCCTGCGCTGAATATCCATCTGTCACATTACTGACAATCGGTGCTCGATATCCCGTCCAGCCAATAATAATCATGCAGAGGATCCATGCAAGAATAAGATTAAACACTGGACCTGCAACAATTACTGACATTCTTGCCCAGACCGATTTGCTGTTAAAGCTCCCTTCAGACATATCATCCACATCATCTTCTCCCATCATGCAGGCTCCACCAAACGGAAGAAGCTTTAAGCTGAATTTCGTTTCTCCAAACTGTTTTCCAAAAATAGTCGGTCCAAGCCCCAGAGAGAATTCATCCACACGAATCTTATTCTTCTTTGCAAGCAGAAAGTGTCCTAATTCGTGAAAGATTACAATCGCACTGAATAGCAGAATTGCCAAGATTATGCCCATACATTACCACCTGTTTTTAATAAATTCATATGTTTCCTGTTCTGTCTTTAGTATCTCCTCAACGGTTGGAGCCGCAATATTTTTATGCGCTTCCATACACGCCTGAATAATCTCAGGAATCTGGAGATACTTAATCTTTCTGTCAAGGAACAGCGCAACTGCTTTCTCATTTGCCGCATTTAACACGGTCGGAAGGGAACCTCCTGTTCTTCCCGCTTCAAAAGCAAGCTTCAATCCATAAAATGTTTCCAGATCCGGCTGTTCAAACGTGATCTGCTGAAGTGTCGAAAAGTCCAGTCTGTCACCCGGAAGATAACGACGTTCCGGATAATAGAGTGCATACTGGATTGGAAGTTTCATATCCGGTGTTCCAAGCTGTGCGATCACTGCACCATCTTCGTATTCCACCATTGAATGAATGATACTCTGTGGCTGCACAACAACCTGAATCTGATCTACATCCACTCCAAAGAGCCATTTCGCCTCAATCACTTCAAGACCTTTGTTCACCATTGTAGATGAGTCAATTGTAATCTTGCGTCCCATTGCCCAGTTTGGATGTTTCAATGCATCCTCTACCTGGATGTTCGCCAGATCTTCCAGTTTCTTTCCTCTAAATGGTCCACCGGATGCCGTCAGGAGAATCTTATGCAGAGCCTTCTGCTGTCCTCCCTGAAGAGACTGGAAGATTGCGCTGTGCTCGCTATCCACCGGAAGAATAGAAACCCCTTTTTCCTTTGCCAGCGGCATAATGATATGTCCTGCTGTGACCAGTGTTTCTTTATTTGCCAAAGCAATATCTTTTCCTGCATTAATTGCTTCAATTGTAGGAAGAATTCCAATCATTCCGACAATTGCTGTCACAAGAATCTCTGACTCCGGCTGTCTCGCTACTTCAAGCAGTCCATCCATACCGCTTACTACTTTAACATCCAGATCATTTATTTTGTCTTTTAATTCATTTGCTCTTTCTTCTTTCCAGACTGCTGCCAGTTTCGGCTTAAATTCTCTGATCTGTTTCTCCAGAAGATCAATATTATTCCCTGCTGCAAGTGCCGTAACCTCCAGATCGCCATTTGTCCTGACAATTTCCAATGTCTGTGTTCCTATGGATCCTGTAGATCCCAAAATTGCAATTTTCTTCATCGTAACTTTTTACCTCTATTCTGCATTTATGTTACGATCCACAAAACTGTGGATCAGCAACGCATCTATCACACATGTATCTCCTTTTACAGAAACAAGGAAAGATAGAAAATAATAGGTGCTGTAAAGATTACACTGTCAAAACGGTCAAGAATTCCTCCATGTCCCGGAATCAGTTTGCCATAATCTTTAATATTGTGATATCGCTTGATTGCAGAAGCTGCCAGGTCCCCGATCTGTGAAATTGCTCCACCGACTGCACCAATGATCGCATATTGCAATAAATCTGCCGCCGCATTTCCCCAGTAATTAATTGCAAGTCCATACAATACTCCGATCAATGCCGCACCGAGGATTCCTCCGATTCCACCTTCTATTGATTTCTTCGGACTTAAAATCGGTGCCAGCTTATGCTTTCCGATCAACATACCGACACAGTATGCACAAGTATCACATCCCCAGGAGCATACAAATACAAGCCATACCGAGAAGATTCCTCCCGGAAGATTTCTTGTCTGATAAATGTAAGAGAGCATCACTGCCACATAGAACATTCCGAAAAAGCCTGCAAAAATCTGCTGTGTATTATATTTCGGATAGGCAAATACAAGAACCGCCATCTGACAGATCAAAAAAGCCATAAACAGCATAACAAACCAGTTTAAGGATTCTCCCGGAAGAAGCGGTTTAAAATATAATACCCCATAATACAGGATTGCAAAAATATATCCGACAATTCCAGGTGCCTTCTTCTCTATGTGAAATACTTTATACAACTCTGTCATTCCGATCAGGCTGATTAATAACAAAACTGCAAAGAGCAGGTTTCCGCCCGTGATCACTGTGACAAGTGCGATGATCACTAATAGTATTCCACTTAGCAACCTTGTTTTAAACATCTTTATTCCGCCTCCTCTACTCCGCCGAATCTTCTATGCCTGCGGTTATATTCTTCCACCGCTTTTATAAGCTCTTCTTTCGTAAATGCCGGCCACGGAATATCTGTAAAATAAAACTCTGAATAGGCCAGCTGCCAAAGCAGATAATTCGATAATCTTTGTTCTCCGCTTGTACGGATCATCAAATCCGGATCCGGAATGTCATTTGTATCCAGATAAGAATTAAATAATGATTCATCGATCATATCCGGATTTACTTTGCCGGCCACACAATCCTTCGCAAGCTTTCTGGCTGCTCTTGTCATCTCATCACGGCTTCCATAATTCAGGGCAATTGTAAAATTAAGCCCTCCATTGTTGGCTGTTGCCTCTTCCAGTTCTCTGATCCGGCTCTTGATATCCTCATCCAGCGGTTCAATGTCACCGATCACACGGATCTTCATATCATTCTTTGCCGCTGTCTTCAGACATGTTTTCATGTAATTTCTTAAAAGTTTCATCAGTGCATCCACTTCATTCTGTGGTCTGCTCCAGTTTTCTGTAGAAAATGCATAGACTGTCAGGTACTTGATTCCCATACGCCATGCTTCTTCACAGATTTTCTCAACATTCTTGGCTCCCTGTGCATGTCCGTAATTTCTCGGCATTCCTTTTGATTTTGCCCAGCGTCCATTTCCATCTAAAATAATCGCAATATGCTGTGGTACGTTCATTTTCTCATCCTCTCTGTCGCAACTTTTTTTAAGAAGAAATGGAGGCCTTAAATAAGCCTCCATGTTCTTAAAAACTTATCTGCGTACAAATAATCTGTAAACAGTTTTTCCACATTACAATCTGACAATTCAGCTCTGCTGTTTTCGATTTAGACTGTCATGATTTCCTTGGACTTTGCCTCTACCATCTTATCAATCTTAGCAACATACTTGTCTGTGATCTTCTGAAGTTCATCTTCAAGATCTTTGATCTCATCTTCAGAAATTTCCGTTCCTTTCAGTTTCTTGAAAGCAACATTTCCATCACGACGAACATTACGTACAGCAACTTTCGCTTCCTCACCTTTTTTCTTAACATCTTTCGCAAGTTCTTTTCTGCGGTCCTCTGTCAGTTCCGGGAATACCAGGCGGATAGATGTTCCATCGTTTGTCGGGTTGATTCCGATATCAGATGTAAGAATTGCTTTCTCAATTGCCTTGAGCATGCTCTTCTCCCACGGCTGGATCAGAATCATACGCGGCTCCGGCACAGAGATATTTGCCACCTGCTGTAATGGTGTTGGTGCACCGTAATAGTCAACTACGACCTTGTCTAAAACATGAGGATTGGCTCTACCAGCACGAATGGTGGTGTACTCCTCAAGCAGATTGTTGTAAGACTTTTGCATCTTATCTTCAAATACTTTTAATTTTTCGTCCATCATTATCCTCCATTATACGGTCACTTTTGTGCCGTTAAAGTCGCCTGAGATTGCTTTTACAATACTATTTTCGTCCTGTAATGCAAAAACATACATTGGCATTTTATTTTCCATACACATGATAGAAGCCGTCAGATCTACCACTGCAAGTTTCTGGTCGATCACATCCTGAATCGGCAGGACATCATAACGCTTGGCATTTGGATTGGTCTTTGGATCACTGTCATACACACCATCCACTGCCTTTGCAAGCAGGATCACATCTGCCTCGATCTCGATCGCACGCAAAACGGTCGCTGTATCTGTAGAGAAATACGGATGTCCCGTACCACCTGCAAAAAATGCTACCTTTCCTGCTTTGAAGCATGCATTGGCTGCATCCTTAGAAAACAAGGTTGTAAAAGCACCACAGGTAAATGGTGTCAGTACCTCGGTATCCATCCCAACATAACGGAAGATCTCAGATACATAGATACAGTTCATGATCGTTGCAAGCATACCGATCTGGTCTGCCTTGGTACGGTCGATCGTCTCTGAAGTACGTCCACGCCAGAAATTACCGCCACCGATCACGATACCGACTTCTGTACCGGCATCTACCAACTGCTTGACCTGCTTGGCCACCTGAATACAGGTTGCCTCATCAAATCCAGTCTTCTTCTCACCTGCTAAGGCTTCGCCACTTAATTTTAATAAAACTCTCTTCATCGTTCTACCTTCTTATCGCTTATGCAAACAAGCCTTCTACATCA
>OGWS01000771.1_pt1 | contig 30051 bp, 30 predicted proteins | sample 1576111 | NCBI WGS metagenome assembly OGWS01 (sample SAMEA3541534, study PRJEB24748) | human gut metagenome | biome: human gut; feature: human-associated habitat; material: faeces | place: China | collected 2012
GTGAAATAAGTTCTTATAACCTTATAAATCGTTGCATATCAGCAGTTTTGTATTTATTTTTTCTCTTGTCCTTTGTAATAGTACCCCCTGTTAGATAACGGGAGCTTTGAACGGCTCGCAGGCTCGCCCAACCGACGAAGTGAACCAGCCCCTCGCCAGCAAGCTGGCGTGCCGAAAAGTCTGAAGACTTCCGCCACCGTGTCCGGTTCACTCCATCGGTATAAAAATTGCTTATGATAACACACAACAGCCTGTTATCTCTTTATCTTTCCATGTTTTTAAAGAAACACCTTATTTATGCTCTAAGGCTTTCTTTTTCTTAAATACCGCTAGAATTGCGATACCTAATGCACTGATGACTAATAAAGAAGTGAATAGACCTACATTTGTCTGATCGCCTGTTTTTGGATTGCCTGTATTGTTTATTTTATCTCCACCGTTATTCGGCTTTTTCTCTTTATCCGTATTTGGTGTTGATATTTTTCTCTCTTTGACTGTGACTTTAATCGTCTTAATATAGGATGCTCCTTGGCTGTCTGTTGCCTTGTAGGTTACTTCATATACCCCAGCTTTGGTTGTATCCACCTCATTCTTCACAACTTCGAGATTTGCTGTGATGTCGCCGTCTTCCTTATCGCTTGCTGTTACATCTGCTTTTGGGTCAAAGGTATCACCGACAGTCAGTACTTTATCCGTTGCCGTGATGGTTGGTGCTATGTTTAAGTCAATCAGGTTCATATCCCAAGTTGCATTATAGACGACTGTTTTTGTTACTGTATCTTCAATTTGAGGTGACCATCCTTTAAAAGTATATCCATCTCTTACCGGTATTTCTCCGAAATCCGGTGTTTTAGAACCTGTTACGATGTTCTCAAACACTTTGTCTTTGAATACTTCTTCATTGTCAACCCCATCAGTATAAGTGACGGTATAACGTGTCTTTGTTCCCTGTGCTGCAGGAATCGGGAATTTAACTTTTTCTCCACTTGGCATATTGATTTCGGTCTTGCCATTAAGCGGATACCAGTTTTCTTCCTTAAATTCAGCATTATCTACATCTAATTTGACAGTATACTTTAGCTGATAAGTATAATAAGTTTGGTTACCTTCCGTTGTTGTAGTTGCATTCGTCAACTTCCATGTAAAGCCATTCTCATCTTGCTGAATTGTTGTTGGCAAGTTGCTCACTGTAACAAATGGAGCAGAACCGTCAGTAACAGTTAGATTTTCACCAGTAATCCCGCTGACAACGCTTTCAGAAATAGCTTCGAAGACTTTCATTAAATCTTCAGTTTTTCCAGCGATAAATGCTGTATCTGAACTTTGTGCGATATTATCTGCCAGAAAATCAGAAACCAACGGACCGCCTTTATAGGTGGTTTGATTCTGTGCTCCATAACACACGGTATAAACCTTTGATTCATCCTTAAGAACTTTAGCATCTTTAGTTGTCAAATCAATAATATTTTGACTTCCACTGCTTCCAGAACCTTTTTCATCATAGATGACACCATCAATTACAACATGCGTATGTGTCCATGTAAATATTCCACCAGAGCATTTTTCAAGATAATAGGTTGGTGCTCCATCGGTTAATACAACTGTGTTTCTATTCTCTTTTTGAATTTCCTGAACCGTAGACTGCTTAAATAAAGAAGATGCCTGTTTTAATCCAGCTTGCAAATTAGTTCCTTCATTTGCCTTTAATGCTTGAATCGAATCGATAGCACTTTTCTTTCCTTGTTCCGTAGAAACATCTGTCCAATTTAGAACTACCTTAGTTCCAGTAGAAAATTGGACAACGGCTAAATAACGTCCCGTGTTTTCTTTCTTTCCTGCGTATGTCGTGATAAATTCAGCAGCCGAATTTTTTAAAGTTTTTAGGCGTGAATCATCGTTCATACTCTTTGATGTATCAAGCACAAGAACAGTTGCAGACTTTTTGGTGAATGATTCAACCTTTTGTTTAGTAACAACTTCCAAGGTAACCTCATAAGTGTTGTCAGCAACAGGCGTGGCAGTTTTATTAACAGAATGAATTCCTTCTGGTAGCGTCTGCTGTAATTTACCTTCAACCCATTGACCAGAACTGTCATAATAACCATTTTTCACTGCATCGTTTTCACTGGCAAGAGCGTCAGCGTTAACAGGTGCTAATGCGAAACACAAGATAAGTGCAAGTGCAAAACTTGTGAACCTCTTTAGATTCATTGTTCTTTCTCCTTTCTTAAATTTACAACAGACAATTAAAAAATTCTATTCCTCCTTTCCTGCTTTTATATCATTATCAAAAAGTACACTTTTTGATAATCATGAGTCAGGGAATACCATCAACCTTAGCAAGAGATTATGGTTAGAAAAACGGCTAAAAATACCACGAGTATTGAAAAAATAGGCATTATCGCTTATAATGGAAGTGATACAATAGACTGTTAAAAAGTGTACCTTTTAAGAGTTCAGCACAAATTATTTTTGTTTTAATAAGCGATATTCCCTTAATTTCCTGTAAAATGTGGCTTCACTCATTTTGCATACTTCCAAGACTTCCGATAGAGGAAGCCTTTTCTTTTTCCATTCATGGACAAGCTCCCCAAAGTTCTCTGGAAGCGCGATTTCTGGTCTGCCGAATTTTATTCCTTTTGCCTTTGCCACCGCAATACCCTGTGCCTGTCTTTTTCTGATATTTTCACGCTCATTCTGTGCCACGAACGATAGTATCTGTAATACGAGGTCGGCAATGAATGTTCCCATTAAATCTTTTCCATTCCTTGTATCTAACAAGGGCATATCTATAACGCATATATCAATCCCTTTTTCTTTCGTCAGTATTCTCCATTGCTCCTGTATTTCAAGATAGTTCCTGCCTAGTCGGTCAATGCTTAAAATATAAAGCAAATCGCCTTGTTTTAGCTTTCTTACAAGCTTTTTATATTGCGGACGTTCAAAACTTTTTCCAGACTGCTTGTCTATGTAGATATTTTTTGAAAGTACATTTCTTTTTGATAGTTCGACAATCTGTCGTTCCTCATTTTGGTCTATGCTGGAAACCCGTACATATCCATATACCTGTGCCATTTTTTATCAATCCTCCTTCCTATGGATATAGATAAATATCATAAACAAAAAAGCACCTTACTGTAAAAGTAAAATGCTTGGTAATTTCTGCCATCAAGAAGATACGCCTTATCACACAGCTTGTAAAGAGTACTGACGCATTGCGTTGCAACAGGTTCTTGACAAGCTATGAGCTAAGACGTTGATAACGAACAAGCAGAGATGAAATAGTGTGCTGTTTCGCAGCATAAAAAAAGAGATACCAACACACCTATGCAGTATCTCTTAGCTTAGTAGCAATATTCTTTTGTTTGCAAGCAGGCAAACACAGGTTATTTCTTAATATCCTTTTGTTTGGGAAACTCCTCTTTCCCATTTTGATACCGTCTGCCTTACTACATTCAGCCTGATCGCCAGCTCCTCCTGCGAAATTCCTTTTGCCTTTCGCAAATTTTTGATATTCTCATTAAGCATAACCTGTGCCTCCTTTATTTTGATGTCTTCATTAAACATCAAAGCACCCGTTGCCACAAGCAACGCGAAGTAACATCCTGGCTACTTACGTTATATGATAACACATTTATCGGCTGAATTGTCCAATTACTCATTCTTAAAAGCTTTAAAGCTTTTGACAGAAGAGCATCCCTATCCGCATGCCCAGTTGCGTCGCAGGGCAGAACCCGCTTTCCGCGTCTGATCCGCCACATAGAAGTTTTCTACTTTACAAACGTATCCCTCGACAACTACAAATTCACACCACAAAATTCATCTTCTGATCATCATACTCCACAGAAAATCCCTTTCTTCCAAAGTATGCTTCCAGCTCTTCATACATCTCATCATACTTTCCTTCACATGCGCAATTTCCAAATGGTTCGATCCAAAAGGACTGTCTTCCACAGGTATCTCTAAGATGAATCTTGAAATTCAAACCTTTCTCTTTCAGAATTCCGTTTAATTCAATTACATCGTTAAATGATACATAACCCATTTTTATTTTCCTTTCTCACCTATGAAACGGGGTGCAATTCATTCTTTTTCTCTTTTTATTCTCAGCGTCCTGAGATACTCTTTCTGTTCTGATGTGATCCGGTAACTTTCTATTGCTTTCTGAATGGTTTTATTATGCGTCCACAAATCCATTCTCCTCTCTTCCAAGAAAGGAAGAATCTGCTCATACTGCTTAGCAAGTGCTGTTGCAAAATACCATGCACGCACCATATTCACATAATACTCCTCTGAACGGATTGCAGCAACTTTTTCCGGATACTCAATTTTAAAGTTATCCCCCAGGTAATATTTCATCAGCATATTCACTCCAAAACGGATCGTATATGGCTGATCCGATTCCATCCATCGATAAACTTCGCTAATATAAAGATCCAGATGGTTTTTCACCGTTTTCACTGCCAGCAGATCACAGGTTGCCCAGTTATCTATATATGGCAAAAACCGTTCCAGTTCTTCCACACATTTCTCATACCCTTTCATCTGCTCAATCAATAACCCATGCAGATTATTTTCTTCGTAGTACTGATGCGGTAAAATTTCAAGAAACTGCTTTGCTTCTTCTTTCTTTCCAAATTTCTTTGCATATGCCCTTAGTGCCGGAGTTCTGATTCCGATCACTTTCTCCTTGTCTACAGAAGGGATCAGTTTTGCATGAAAATCCCTGTATCTCAGATCCTGCAACACAAAAAGTTCTTTTTGGACTTTCTTTCTCACTTCTTCTTTCGTCATCTTATGTCCTGTCCTCTATTTTTGTAGTTCTGCTTTGTCTGATAATTTTTTACTCATTTACTGACCCTTATCTTTTATTTCCCATAAGGAAAACCGCAACTACTCCCGGTCCGGTATGACTTCCGATCACAGTACCGATATTATTGATCAGCACTTCCGGATTTCCCAGCTTTTCTTTTACTCTTTCCGCTACATATTCCGCGTCCTCTATGCAGTCTCCATGAGTGATCATCACCATATCATTTTCCCAGCCTTCCGACTGCTCCACCGCCATATCAACAATTTTATTCAGTGATCTTTTTCTTCCCCTCTCTTTTCCGATCACCTGAAGCTTGCCATTCTCATCCATATGTATGATTGGCTTCACCTGCACCAGTGTTCCAAATACAGCAGCCGTCTTGGAAATTCTTCCTCCTCTGTGCAGATGATTCAGATCATCTACCGTAACATTATGGCAGATATGCAGTTTATTGGCTTCTACCCATTCAGCAATCTCTTCCAGAGTCTTTCCCTGATCTTTTAACTGCAACACTTTGTATAAAAGGAGTCCCTCTCCCATGCAGGCACATAACGTATCGATCACTATAATCTTTGCATCCGGATAGTCTTCTGCCAGCTCCTCCGCTGCAATCCGCATACTATTATAAGTTCCGCTCAGGCCAGAGGAAAAGGCAAGATGCAGAAGATCCTTTCCTTCTTTCAGAAATGGTTCCATCATCTCTCTTGCTTCCTCAGGATTGATCTGAGAAGTTACCGACATATGTCCTTCTCTTAGTTTCTGAAAAAATTCTTTTGCAGACAGTCCTTCCATATCCTGATAAGTCTGTCCGTCAATGGTATAATTTAAAGGAAGAACAGGGACATTCCTCTCTTTCAGCCATTCTTTTGGCAGATCCACCGTACTATTCACCGTAATTACAAATTCTCTCATTTTTCATCCTCCCAGTCTTTCAGGATATTCCTGACTTTTAGATATTCTTAATTTTTTTTAATATAAGCTTCCATAAATCTGTATTTTGGATCAGATCAGATAATCTTCCGCTCCCATCATATCATGTATCTTTCTGCTACGCAAAATTTTTCTGTCTTTTTAACAGGATCTTTTCAATCCTATTTTTGTTCAGTCTGTTTCCGCTTTTTGATCTATTTGGGCAACAAGCCAGAGTCTGTATCTGCTCAACACCCTGGCGACTGCCACAATAATTTAAGAATCCTTCAAAACAGATTTCTCATAGTTTTATCCATCCCTTTAATTCAACTTTACATTCAGATAACTTCTCCCTGATAAAGTTTTATTGAAGATCAGGAAACAGAGTACCAGAATACATCCTATGATAAATCCCCACAGATTCAGCCAGGCTGTCAGAACCAGTAGCATCAGCCGCATGAACTTTAATGCATAACCCAGTTCAAAATTAGGCTGGGTATAATTTGCCACTGCCACAAAAGCCATATACAGCATAACTTCTGAATTAAACCAGCCCGATTCTACTGAAAATTCTCCCATAACGATACCTGCGATCACACTGAGCGGTGTACTCAGCATCGTCGGCGTATTCATTGCTGCAAGCCTCAGACCGTCAATCGAAAGTTCCAGCAAGAGAAACTGCCAGATCAGTGGAATATTTACCTGATCCTGCACGACTACAAAGGAAAAGATTGACGGCAGCCATCTCAGATTCTGCATAAACAGCAGATAAAGCGGTGTAAAAAAGACTGTTGCAATCGTAATCAGCGTCCTTGATACCTTCAGATACACACCTGTGATCGTCGGAAAATAATAGTCATTCGCCTCCTCAATCATATCCAGGATCGAGGTTGGCAGAATCAGTGCGGATGGCGAATTATCAACCAGTACCACTACTTTTCCTTCCAGCAGACACGCCGCTGCCGTATCCGGCCGTTCCGTATATTTAAATTTAGGAAAAGGGTTGAACCATTTTCTTTTAAAAAGTGCTTCTGCAAGACTTTGCTGATTCATCCTCAGATCTCCTACCTGCAGACTTTCAATCCGGTTTTTCAGATTTTTCAGAAGCTCCCTGTCCACCCGGTCTGACATATAGCAGACAGCAATATCTGTTCTCGATGCCTGCCCTGCCTCCGTCATCTCCATCACCAGATGTGGATCACGGATTCTTCTTCTCATCAATGCGGTATTAAATACGATCGTCTCTACAAATCCGTCTCTTGATCCCCGCAAAGACTTGTCTTTATCCGGTTCATCCACGCTTCTCGCAGGATAGGTTCGGCAGTCGATACAAAGGCAGCCTTCATATCCTTCAATAAAAAGACAGGAAGTCCCCGACAGAACATTTCTCATTACCTGATCAAAGTCTGTCAGAACTTCCACTTCAACATAAGGTACTTCTTTCACCGAAAATGCCTGTGCATCTTCCGGCATATCCTCTTCTGTGACCGACAGGAACGAATCCATCAGCTTCAGCATCGCTTCGTCCTTCACAAATCCGTCAATAAAATAAAAAAAACTCTTTCTCCCGCCGATCTCCATCTCCCGCTTGATGATATCAAAACTTTCTTTTACGGGAAGCACCTGATCCATATAAGCAATATTTTCTTCAAAAGAACTGCTTATTTTTTTCTCATCTTTTTTTATCATAAATCCGATCCTCTTTTCTTATCTGCATGATTCTCAAGGATTAGATTTACCATTTTTCTTCCAAATATACTACTTTGTCGTACTTCCAAATCCGCCATTTCTGACAGCCGATGCTTCATCATCTACAGTAATACCATACTGTACAAAAATTCCTTGCATAAATCCTTCACCAGCATGCACCGTTACAGTCTTATCTTCGTTGGAGTCATTAGTCAGTTTCGCAAAAATATGACCCTCATTGTCAGAATTATAATAGTCACTGTCAATAATTCCGACGGTATTGTTCAACTGTAATCTGTACTTGAATCCAAGACCGCTTCTCGGATAGCATTTCAGTACCCAGTCCTGCTCCATCCATACACGCACTCCTGTAGGAATTTTGATCGTCTCTCCCGGTGCAAGAACCAGATCTACCGGTGCAAAAAAATCATATCCGGCACTTCCGGCTGTTGCACGCTGCGGCAGTTTTAATGCACCATAAATCTCACAGATCTTTTCTTCAGACTGTTCCTGAAATGTATCTTTCCATGCCGCAGTAAACTGCCCGATACTCACTTTTTCAAATTTTGCAATTCTGTTCATCTGATCTCTCCCTTATTCTTCTTTTCTCAGTCAGTCTTTAAAAATTCCCGACTCATCCAGCACCCGGATGATCTCTGCGATCATCTGCTCGTCCACAACCAGTGCCATTCTCACATAACCTTCGCCTTCACTTCCAAATGCACTTCCCGGTGTCACGATCACTCCGGTACGCTCCATCAGTCTGATACAGAAATCGGCTGAAGATTCATATCCCTCCGGGATCTTCGCCCATATGAACATCGTTCCCTGGCTGTCCGGCACATTCCATCCAATCTTTCTGAGACCGCCACATAATGCACGATTTCTTGCCTCGTACTGCTGCCGCTGTTCTTCAATAAAATCATCCGATCCGGTCAGTGCTGCGATCGCCGCATACTGGATCGGCAGGAAAATGCCATAATCGATCTGAGAGCGGAGTGTACGAAATTTCTCAATGATCTCCCGGTTTCCTACAACGAAAGAAATCCTTGCTCCTGTCAGATTATAAGACTTGGATAAGGAATAAAATTCTACTCCGACTTCTTTCGCCCCTTCAAATGATAAAAAGGATCTGCCCTGCTTTCTTGTATAAATAATATCAGAATACGCATTATCATGAAGTATCACGATCTCGTTCTTTTTTGCAAAATCAATCAGTTTCGGATAAAACTCATCCGGTGCACAGACGCAGACCGGATTCAGTGGATAAGAAACGATCATATATTTTGCACGCTTCAACGTCTCTTCAGGAATATGATCCAAATCCGGCAGATATCCATTTTCTTCTTTGATCGTATAATACTCCAGATTCGCCTTCGCCATGATTCCGCTCATCTCAAACATCGGATATCCTGGATTCGGCACAAGGATCGTATCTCCCGGATTGCAGAACACCATACCAATATGTGCCATACACTCCTGTGATCCGTACACCGACATGATCTCATCGGTCTCTACTCTGACTCCGAATCTCTTTTCATAACGGTACTGAACTGCCTTCAGAAGCTCAGGGAGATCCGCCAGTGCATACTTATAATTTTCAGGATCTTTACATGCATCCTGCATTGCTTTCATTACGTGCGGTGCCGGCTTGAAATCCGGTGTTCCCACAGAAAGATTATACACTTTTCTTCCCTCTTTGATCAGTTCCTCTTTTTTTTCATTCAGCGTGGCAAAAATCCCGGTCTTAAATCCATTCACCATCTCTGAAAACTGTATCTCACTCACATTCATTCCTCCCAAGTATTGATTCAATTCACATAGCCATAAGCTTCATTATAACATAATTCAGGGAAGAATAGTCACTTTTTCATAATTAATTCCTGTCGTGCTTTTTCCTTTGTCCGGTTATTCTCAGAAGTATTCTCAGAAATATACCGATACCTCCCACTACAACTGCCACACCACTTAAGAGCAGTCCTGCCTGACTTCCGGCAGACTCATACCAGATCTTCACCTGATGTTTTCCCTCCTGGATGTGTATACCGAGAAAAGCGGTATTTAGCCTTTCCGGCTGTATCTCTTTTCCATCCACGGTTATGTGAAAGTTTTCATCATAGGGCAAGGATGTGACCAGCCACCTGGAATTATCTGCCTGCACCAGTCCTTCATAGCCATTGCCGGAGCTGCTTCGCGTCAACTGTACCGGATTCTGATACAGACTCCGGTTTCTGTTCTCATCCACAGATCCGGTCAGGCAGGAGATGTCTTCCAGTTCATAATCTCCTGAGCCATAGATAACCGATAGTTCCTTCGTCCCTTCCGGCAGGGCAAATACATAGTGAAATGTATCGTCCCCGGTTGCATAATCTGTGTGAATACTGCTCAGCTTGTTCTTTGTCCCATTTACCGTCACGCTTACATCTTTTCCAGACTGGTTGTTTTTCACCCGGAAAGAAAGAAACAGATATTCCCCTTTCTGTGTCTCCCTCTCCATGAAAATCCTGCCTGCAACCGCCTTTTTCAAGCGGATCCGGAGTTTCCCGGCTTCCGTGTAACTGACCGTCTTGTGCGAACTTTCTGTTCCGGCAAATGTAACACCACATTCTGAGAGAGAATCTTCTGCATCCTTTCCTGCGTTTTCCATTCCGGCTTTCTCCTGGCTGCTCTCCTTTTGCTCAGGCACAATGGCATACTCCAGCAGGTCGATCTGTTTCTCCTGCCATGTCAGATTCTGAAATGCTTTCTCCCCCATCGTCTGATCCGTCAAATAAAACAGAGGGGCTGCCTTCTCCTGACGGTACACCCGCGGCTGACTGCCTGCTGGTACTCTCTCTTTCTGATTTTCTGCATCCCCGGACAAGGGAACTTCTGTCCAGCCTTTCGGACAGTCACCGCCGATCAGATATTTCACACCCATAAACCGAAGGAACAGAGGGTTTCTCTGTGCATCCAGCATCAGCCGGTTCCGGGTGGACTTCTCAAGACCGATTACCTGACGAAACCTTGTATACCATGGGTTTTCTACGGAAGAATAACAGGTGGTGAGATTCTGTCCGGCTGTCAGAATTCGATTCTGATTTGCCTTCTCATATTCCCTGTCGCCCCGCACTTCCATACGGACAGCATAAGATTCCTCTGACAGGATCGTTTCCGCCGCTATACGCACGCCAGGATCATAAAGTTCCTGGATCAATGCCCTTTCGGTATGGGTATCCCGGGATAGTACTGCAGTTCCTATACTGACTGCCAGTGCCATCATCAACGCCAGTATCGCTATCAGTCCACCAGGTCGATCCAACCGCTTACTCTTTATCAGCCTCCCTCTTCTCATAAAAAGGGATCTCAATCCGGTACCAGTAAAAAGCAGACCGATACCGATCATCGCCAGATCTAAGGCCAAAAGAATTTGTTCTTCCCTGGAGGATCCAGCAGCTCCATAAAGCAGCACAGCTCCAGCCGCCACAAAGCAAGTAAGAAGTTGTTTTCCGGAGAATATCCGATTCTGATCCGACAGCGTTTCGAGAAATGCTGCTGTCAGGAAACATACCAACGGAAGGAATGGCAGGAAGGCTTTGCTTCTTGCATACAGCCCGCCGTTTAAAAGCCAGGGGAATACTGGCAGGAGAAAGATCACAGCCAGGAGAAGAGCCAGTTTCCACCGTTCTTTTCCGATTTTCCTTCCTCTTATAATCCACATGCAGACCGCCATTACGGCAATGGCCGTCATGCCCAGTCCATAAGGATTGTACAGGTATTTTCCAACCGTCACATCCGGGACAAAAAGATCTGCGGCCTGGATGTCTTTCCCACCGCTCCTTCCCCCAGCCAGCGTACACAACACCGGACACAAATAAAAAGCAGACAACACGATCCCGTAAAAAACAGGAAAGAGCTGCCACAGACAATCTTTGAGAAAAAGCAGAACGCTCTTAAGCCTGCCCGTTCCTTTTCCGGTGCTTTCTATCTTTGTACCGCACAGGACATAAATTCCAACTGCAGTAAACGCCGCAGGTGCAAAGTAGAAACTGGTCATAACTGTACACATTGCCCCTATAATCAACAAAACCTTACCCTTCGTTTTCCGGCGAGTATCCACCCCGATCAGCATGAGCAGAAGAAAGGGCAGGTAATCCACAAACATAACCTGTGCGTAAGTATGGTACACCACAGCAGAAGAACACATCAAAAACATTGCCCCGCAGATGCTGTACGGCTTCTTCAGATGGCGGTTCAGCCAAAGGAAACATAAAACTCCGTCTGCCGTATGCGTCAGGATTCCCATGATCTGAAACCACACTTCCATGGAAAGAAAAGGGAACGCATATGACAAAAGTACCAACGGACTGTAAAGCCCGTAGTAAGCAAAATTGTAAATATTCTGCCCTCCGCCCAGTTCCGATGCAAACTGAGGGAAAAATTCATGGGTGCTGTAAAAACGCTGCCGGAAATATTCAGCCAGCACTGTGTGCTGACTGATCCAGTCAATCTGCGATCCTGCGATGGTATGTGACGTATTCTGTAGAAGGAACAGAATCCCCGCAGTCAGCGGAAATATCAGGATACCGTATTTTTCCGCAAACAGCATGGGCTTTTTTATTTTCCATTCCCTATCCTTCATTCTCTGTTTCCTCCTCATCCGTCTCTTTTAGCAGATAGACCGGCCGATTCTTCACCTCCAGATAAATCCGGGCCAGATATTGCCCCAGAATCCCCACGCACAGAAGCTGCACACCACTGATCAGAAGCATAGCACACATCAGAGTAGTCCAGCCCTGCACCGGGTCGTGCCAGATCAGATACCTGACAACCAAAAACAGGATTGTCAGGAACGCAGCCCCACAGAAAAAAATTCCACCGTAGGAAGACAGGGACAAAGGAAGTGTGGAAAATCCCATGATACCATCCAGCGAATACCGGAGCAGTTTCCCGAATGACCATTTCGTTTCCCCTGCCGCCCGTTCTACATTGTGGTAAGAAAGCCATTTTGTCCGAAATCCTACCCAGCTGAACAATCCCTTGGAAAAACGGTTGTATTCCCCCATCTTTAACACAGCATCTCTCATCTTCCGGGTCATCAGCCGATAATCTCTGGCACCTTCCACAAATTCAATCTTAGAGATCTTGTTGATCACTTTATAAAACATGGCAGAGAAAAATGACCGGATCCGTCTTTCCCCTGCCCGGTCTGTCCTTCTTGCTGCCACGCAGTCATACTCACCAGTCTCCAGCGTCCGGTACATTTCCCCAAGGAACTTTGGCGGATCCTGCAGATCCACATCCATCAGCCCTACATAATCCCCTTTCGCATGGGTGAGTCCTGCATAAATAGCGGCTTCTTTCCCGAAGTTTCGCGTAAAAGAAAGATACCGGCATCTTCTATCCTTTTTCTTCAGTTCCTTCAACACCTTAAGAGTCCGGTCATCGGAGCCGTCATCCACGAACAGAAGCTCGTATTCTGCATTTTCCAGACTGTCCAACACTTCTGTCACGGTTCTGTAAAAAATCGGGATAACTTCCTGCTCATTCAGGCAGGGAACAATGATACTGATCAGTTTCATAAGATCTACACTTCCTTTTCTCTGTTTCTGATGTACAGTGTACGGGATGGTTTTAAACAATTCCGTAAAGATTTGTTAAACTTTTCTTAAATAATCCCTCTGATCCGCTCAACAACCGTTCCACTTTTTTCCAAAACCATCCATGTAAATACCGGAACTGCAGCACCGGTCAGGAAACTTACCAGCACTGCCAGTAGGATCGGCATCAGTGGAATTGAAAACGCAACTCCACGGTAATTCATTGACTGATAGAGAAAATAAGTTACTCCCATTCCTGCTGTCAATGTAACAGCCCATGCACCACATACATAGAAGAGTCCTTCCCTTATAAGCATTCCCAAAAGCTGTTTCGGAGTCATTCCAATGCTTTCCATCACCGAAAGGTATATCATCCGGTTCTGCACATTTGCGACAAAATTATTCATATAATTCATGATCCCGATCAACGCCAGGATCAGTACAATTCCCATTCCTAACTGTGGCATACTTCCCTGTGCTTTTCTAATCTCGTCTGCTTCTTCTATTTTTGATTCCCAGGAGAAATCGTTCGCATTCTCATTTTCCTGTAATAATGCCAGAAGCTTCTTCTCTGTATTTCTGTCATATTCTTTCTGGTATTTGATACTGGTCTTTAATGTAATGCACTGATCTGCAAATGACCGCACTACCCGATCACTTGTTATGATCGTAGGCGGATATCCCAAAATTGCCATATAATAGCTTTCATCCGTAATGCCTTTTATGGTAAAAGTTTTTGTCATCTGCTGATCTCCATACAGAGTACAGGTCACCTTTTTTCCTGTAAGCTCAGCATCCGTAAAATCCAGTCCATTCCGGTAAATAATACATACTTTTCCCGAAAGAAATTCTTCTTTCTTCACTGGATGCTCAAGACTTTTATTCAGATAATCAAATTCTGCTTCACCAATTCCAATCAGGGAAGACTTGAATTTTTCAGGATGATTCTGATACTCTTCCTTTTCCTTACTGTATGGAATACTCATCCATTTTGCATAAAATTCTTCCATCCACATTTCAGCGAAATCCGGTTCCCACGGAACTGTGATCTCTGTAAATATCATAGAATGAACTTTTGAAACTCCGTCTGTCTCACGGATTGATTTTATCAGAGATTCATCCAGAATATTTTTTCGTTCTGCCACATTTTCTTTTAGTGCCGTATCATTTTTGATCAGCAGATCCGTGTCCATACTATTCGACACGATTGTTCTTGCTGCCTGACTGTCCAGCATTGTCGTAATGCAGAGATATACCGATAAACTGGTGGCAAGCGACAGGATCACTACAGTAGTCCGCTTTTTGTCTTTTGTAAACTGTCCCCACGAAAGTCTCCGTATTATTTTTCCTTTTCTTCCTGCCTTTCCGCCTTTTCCGGCTGCCCGATAACCAAGTGCCTCCATCGGAGAGATATTTGCAGCCATTTTTACAGGTTTTCTGGCTGCAAGGAAAATCGTAGTTCCGACAAGCAGAACCGTTGCGATCAAAATAACCGGATGAAAGCAGATCATAACAGAACCGACATAGCCGCTTTTGATTCCCAGAGATTTTATCACTACAGGGATCAGGAAAAAGGATACCAGCACTCCCAACAGACATCCTGTTCCCGTTCCGGCAAGACCGAGCAGCAGCATCTGCTCCTTCATCATTCTTTTGATCTGCGTTTCTGTCATTCCAACGGTCTGAAGCAGACCATAATAACGGACTTTTCCTGCTACTGAAAGATGCATGATATTATAAATAAGCAGATACGCACACAAACACGTAACCGCACTCAGCCCGAGCAGCCCTGCCAGGATCTGTACCGATGTGCCAGGATCTTCAGTGAAAAAGAGAGACTGCTGCTTTCCCAGATCCATCCGTTCGATAAAGGCTTTCTGTTCTTTTTGTGTCATGAGTTTTTGCTTAAAATCAATAAAATAACGCCCCGAAGCAGACTGTGAAAGCTGCCAGCCTGACTGATTGTAAAATTCTTTTGAGACATAAAACTGCTTCTTTGGTCCATACCCGTCCCAGATGCCACTGATCCGGAAACTCCCTGTAGCAGTCCCGCTATATGTCCCATAGGACATAGTAAGTGTATCACCTACTGTCAGATCTTCATAACCACATTCTTTCAAAGCTTCTTTTGTCACCATGATTTCATTGAAAGCTGTCGGATATTTTCCTTCCAGCTTTTCTCTCACCGGCTCCATCATCTGTGTCCAGTATCCATCGTCTGCCCAGACCAGCCCCACATTGGGTGTGGAATCTTTCTCTGTCTTTTCTACCCATCCACAGATCCCTATTGTACCGGTCAGAATAATCTCAGGAGCATTTTCACATATCTGTCTTTGTTCCTCTGCCACACCATACATGATCGCATCAAAATCAGCCCCTGACATACGGATATTCTGAAGTTTCTGAAGTTTGAAATAGGAATTTCCAACCGTAAATATTGTAAAGATCAGAAAAGAAGAAAGGAGTACTGCAAGAAACAGAGTTATGGTCTTTCTCCCATTCGCTTTCAGATTCCTCCACGCCATCCTTCGGATTACTTTATAATTCGGATTTTTAAGCATGAAGTTCCCTTCCTTTCCCGGTATTGCCCACAATCTTCCCATCTTCAATATGTACAATACGGTCTGCAAGCTGTGCAATGTCCCTGTCATGCGTGATCAGGATGATCGTCTGACTGAATTGTCGGGCTGCCATCTTCAGAAGTCCAAGCACCTCATGACTGGTAGCCGAATCCAGGTTGCCGGTGGGTTCATCTGCAAGGATTATGACCGGCTTTGCCGCAACAGCCCTGGCGATCGCAACTCTCTGCTGCTGTCCGCCGGATAAATTTCCCGGGAAAGCATCCTTTTTCTTTGACAATCCTAAAAGTTCCAGTATTTCTCTTACATATTCCTCATCCACTTTTCTTCCGTCCAGTTCCACCGGAAGAACAACATTTTCATATACATTCAGATCCGGTACAAGATTATAATTCTGAAAAATAAAACCAATCTTTCTCCTTCGGAAGATCGCCAACTGCTCTTTTTTCAACCCGCTCAGAATCTTTCCATCAATCAGCACACTTCCATCTGTCGGCTCATCCAGTCCTCCCAGCATATGCAGAAGCGTACTTTTTCCGGACCCGCTTTTCCCGATAATTGCAACAAATTCCCTGGCTTTCACGCGAAAATCAACACCATCTAATGCCTTTACCGTATTTTCACCCATCTGATAATATTTTTTCAGACTTTTTGTCTCTACAATGTATTCTTTCATTGGTCTGTCTCCCTTCCTGATATCAGACAGAATATCTTATAAAAATCACAAACCAGTCTCAATCTGCAATTATCTCAGGACTGTGACAGATGGAATTTTTTTACACTTTTCCCACCGGAAAATACAGATTAAAAGTTGCTCCCTGTCCTGCTTCGGACTGAACTTCAATATGGCCTTTCTGAATCTCCATTATCTTTCTTGCAAGATATAATCCGATTCCGGCTCCCGGTTTCTCATGCACTTCCGGTTCACGATAAAATCTTGTAAATATTTCTGCCTGTCTTTCCGCAGCGATTCCTTTTCCCGTATCAGAAATGCTGACCTTAAAAAATAACTCCTGCTTCTCTGTCTGAATACTTATTTTTCCACCAGGCTCCGTATATTTAATTGCATTATCCAGGATGTTATGAATTGCTTCCTCCGTCCATTTACTGTCATGACCGATGACTATATTTTCATCACTCTTCACATACAGATCAATGCTTTTCGATGCTGCCTCCGGTACAAGATCTGCAACTGCATGGCGGATGGTCTCATACAGATTTCTGTCTTTTTTCTGTATCTGGATAATTCCGGTTTCAAGTCTCGACATTTTTAGCATGCTCTGCATTAAGAAATCAATTTTTTCCATCTGTTCTTTAATTTTTGAAATAAATATTTTTCCATTTTGTGAGACTACTTCATCTTCAAGAAGTTCCGTATATAACTTCATATTGGCAACAGGGATTCTTGTCTGATGTGAAATATCGGCAATCAGTCCTTTTACTATTTCTTTTTCCCTGAAGCTATCTTCTTCTTTTTGCCAAAATACAGATTCTGCTTTCTCCAACTGCGTTCCGGTTCGCCCCCAAAGACTGTCCTCCAGCTCTTCTTCTGCTTTCCATCCTCTTCCCGTTATGATCGCTTCCAGGGTATCTTCTACTTTTCCCGCAAATAGTTCTGCTTCTTTTTTTATCTGATAATTTTTCCGCATCATTATAAGTACCGCCACAGATAAAGCGATTATTATGCTCCATATCAGCCAATCCATTGATATCCCATCCCATATACATTTGAAATATATTTGTGAGTTTCATCTTCGATCTTTCCTCTCAGACGGTTAATGTTGACTGCCAGGGCATGCCTGTCTACAAACTGACTCCCGCTGTCCCATAATCGTTCTAACAGCAGATCATAGGTAAGCAGTTGTCCGCGATTCAAAAGGAACTGCCGAAGCAGCCGGCACTCTGTTGGTGTCACCGAACATTCCCGACCTTTCACAGATACCTTCACATTATCCATGTCTATAGATAAATACCCATCTTCAAAGATCAGTTGACTGACCAAAACCGTCCTTTTCAGAATCACATCGATTTTCCTGGACAAAATCTTCATTGAAAATGGTTTTGTAATATAATCTTCTGCACCGGATTCATATCCCGTCAGCACATCTTCTTCCATATCTCTGGCTGTCAGATAAATAACCGGAGTTTCCTTCCTGCTTTTTATCCAACGGCAAAAAGAAAATCCTTCTCCATCGGGAAGATTCACATCCAACAACACCAGGTCAATCCGGTTTCTAAGGAACTCTGTCCGTCCGCTCTCAGCAGACTCAGCACCATAAGTTCCATATCCCGACTTTTTCAGAGAATAACAGATGGCCTGGTTCAGATCATGATCGTCCTCTACGACTAATATATTCTGCATGTCCCTTCTCCTCTCCTTTTCCTGTAAAGCTCACATTGAAACTCTATAAACCACGGTTTACATTCATCATAATCTCCACAGTATCTCTCCATAGTTTACCATAAATCATTCCCTATAACAGAGTAACCGGAAAGTATCTCAATTTTGTGATTTTAGCTGAAAACGCCAGGCACCGGAATCCCCTGAAAACCTCAAAATTTTCCATTCCAGATGCCTGACATTTTTTCTTATAAAAATTTTTTTCTTCCTGTTCCGAAACAAATTATAGGTTTCTGATTTTTTTAACATTTCTATTCATCAAATGCCTGCCCAAATGCTTATACATAAATGCTTTAACTGCTGACATTTCCTGATGATGTACTTGAAGTAAATCGTCGGGTGAATCATATATTCCGAAATCCTGAGTAATTCCCTCGCTTTGGATATATGTATTATTTCGGTTAAAGTCAATGGTCGGATTTTGAAAATCCTTAACTGCTACGCCGTATCCACAAAAAGTACCTGTGCATTTTTTGTTCTTATTTTGCAATTTTCTCAAATACATAATATCAAGAATATATCCTTCTAATTCATACCATTGGTTTTCGTGATAAACCTCAACCCAGCTATGAAATACTTTTTGTGGTGCATTTTTATATACAATCCCTGTCATTGCACCCTTTTGCAGCTTTTTATCAATCATAAATCCATGAATCCTGCAAGGAATATTGCACGCTCTCAGCAATGCCATAAACAGCGTTCCTTTTGTGTTGCACTGACCAAAACCATCAGCCAGAACTTTTGATGCAGGAAGACTGTCATCTATATTGTATCCGAACAATATTTCATCTCTTACAAAATTGTATATGTCTCTGATGCACTCAAATTCATCCAGCTCATTCCATTTTCTCTCTTTAATCAACTGCTGTATTTTTTCATTTGAATAATCCAGCATCATTGTTTCTTTCAAATATTTTTCCATATTTTTAATTTTCACCTGCCTTTGGCAATGCATATAACATTAAGAGTAATAATCAATTTTTCTACTACAATATATTTATGGTTAATATCCCTTACAGCCAGTAAGGAATTATCCATCTTGTTGCTTAAGCTGTTAGAATGTAGGTAGCAATTGGATATCTTTTCTTATTTCATTTGTTATCTTTAACTGCATCTTTCTTTATGCGGTTTCCGAAATACACTGGACATAGCCGGAGCTACCTTGCTACCAACTGCTCCTCTTCCCTTATCGGAAGTCTCCAGTAATTTTAATTGTCATCTTTTAATTCATACCGAAAACTCTGTTTCTTAATTATTAGATAATCTTTTGTTTTATCTATTTTATAATCTGACATTTTTAAATCCAAGCTGTTCACATCTAACATTTCATTAAAAAAAATCCAAATATCAATGTTATGTGCATTATTTAAGAGTTTATTCATATCTTCATCAAACTCAAAAATAACCTCCTTCCCAATTGCACATACAATCAGTTGTTTATCAATCTGGGGCATCGCAAATGAAATAACTGATTTAATTAATTGATAATAATTATTTATATTTTCATATTTATTATTATTAAACCAAATTGTATAACAAAATCTTTTATCAACCTTTTCTATGTTTAATCCCACATACCCATCCACTGCTTTCTGCGTAATGCATACAATTTTTGTATCAAGTAGATTTTGTATATCTTCTTTAGAGCCTAACCTATGTAATCCCTCATACGCCCAATTGTTCATTGCCTCAATAGTCCTATTGCCCTGTATTTCAACCTGCTCATGAATAAATGAAAATAATATATCATTAATATATCATTATCCAAAACAACTCTAGATATAATATTTATTTCTACTACTTCTGCCATATAGTTCCTTTCTGTTATTTACTTCTTTTCGGAATACCGTCAGACCAGTTCCATGTATGTTCATGCGGATATTCTGGATGTGTTTTAGAATTTCCGTGATTAGTCATATCTACATCCCTGTATGCATTTCCATTAGAATCATACCACCGTCTTGTAATAATATTTCCCTGATCATCCAAGATATCTACACTCCTGATCATCAAGGTATTCCTTAATTAGTAATTCCATAGATATTATGAAATAATGCTAATTCAACTTTAATATGTTCTTCTTGAACATATTTCAAAAAATTAATCAACTCTTAATTTCTATTTCTGGCTCCTCTTCTGAAATAATATCAATATTATAATTCATTGTTACAATCACATCCAAATAGCCGTCTGCGATACTTTCGAGATTTTCAATCACTTCCTGATTCATTGCTGTAAGTTCGCAGTTAATCCGAACGGTACGGTTTTTATCGGTCTTTTATTTTTTGTTTTTTAAAATACGATTAGCGACACAATTATCAGGTTCTATTTTTATTATTTCTCTTGCCACTGCTTCTGCTTCTTTTTCCTCAACCAGTTTTTCTGGAATATCGTGAAAAAAAATCACTTTTTCCATAGTTTCTACAGAAAAATCTATTTTTAATAATTCTCTGGTATGAAAAAGTGCCACTTCATATGCACCTTCTACAAAGCATAATGGATTAATCATTACATCTATAGTCATTTCTAATAAATATTTTGTTTTATTTTTTTCTAACATGTATCGCAAAAATCCGTATATTGCAATACTTTCTGTATCATATGCTAAATTCATGATTATATCTCTTTGTGCATTTAATGGTATTGTTAACATTACATTTTCTGCTTCGTGATAAAAACCCTCTAATACCAATTTTTTAAGTTTTGTTTCCATTATATTTCCTCCTATGGATTAATCCATGCATCTGATATTCTAACAGTTCCGTCTGACAATTTATTATAAGTAACCTCAACCTCATATCCATCTATTATCTTCTTTTTCGAGAAAACGCTTTTATATGGTCCTTCCTCTCCATTTTCCATTACATCATTAACAATATTTTTTATATCGTTCCAATTTTTATCAGGAACTAGCTTTTCCCAATTGTGGTTAGAACCTTTACTACCATTAACCATATGATCAATTTTATTTTCTGAAAAGTCATCCAACTGTTCCATGTAGTTTTGAGAAGATCCACGTATATTCTTTCCTGATTCATCACCTTTACTACTTTCCGATTTCTGAATCCGTACATCAAACATATTCCTTAAAGCATCAAATGATATAGCTAAACCTGAACCTGCAATGCCAATTCCTTCTGTCGCAGCCGGAATACTGATTGCACTGGATGAACCAACGCTTGCTATTTCACTTCCACCACCCGCTAATGTTAAGAGCAGTCCTCCGCCCGTCGTAACTATACCAAGTCCCAACTGCAAACTGTCTTTCCACGTTCCTGTATAATCAATACTGATATTGATATTAGGAAGTTTCTTTTTTAACTGCTCTAATTTCATCTTGCCTATGGTTATTGCACTTATCCCGATCGCAATATTAGCAGCCTTGACAGACCTAACTGCATCTTTCTTTATACGACTTGCTGTAGTACAAAACTTTCTTACGGTTTTCTCTATTGCCTTTGTCCAGGAATTTCTGATATTTCCAGATTCTTTCATTTTTGAACTAAACCAGTTATACCTGGACTGTCCAAAGCTTTTCGCCCGTTCATAGGTCGATGGCCGATAAAAATTACTTTTACCGCTTCCTCTGCTGGATGATGAATATTTCCTGTTTCCAGCATTACTTCCTCCACTTGAATACCTTCCCACTGATGAAGATTTTCCGGATTTGTTTTTTTCTGATGAGCCACTACTGGATACTACATTTGTAAGTGCCTTTTTTGCATTTTGATAGGTATTGGATACCCAGTTTTTCGCCTTATTGTAGGTGTTTTTCACCCATGTTTTGGCTTTATTATAGGTATTTTTTACCGTAGTTGTAACTTTTTTTGCCGCTGATTTTATCTTACTTAAGATTCCATGTCCGCTCGGATCACTGTAATTCACCGGATTGTTTTCCGCATAGGTATACAGGTTCTGGCTGAGCGGTTCTAACAGGCTTCCGAAATAGCTGTCCTGTGTCAGGAAGGTGCCCTCCTCCGGGTCATAGTATCTTGCTCTCAGATACTGGTTTCCGGTTGACGCATCGGTATATTCTGCATTGTAAGTATACGAATTCTTAGTTTCTGTATTTCCACTTACGGAGACATTGCCAAATGCATCATAGCTGTAAGCTGTCTCAAGTATTCCTTCTGTGTTTGTCAGATGATCTACCGAACCGGTTCCGGTATAGCCATAGTAATACGTATCTGTACCGTCACTGTAATCCAGTCTCTCATTTCCGTAGGTATAGGTCTCTCTTACCTTCCCATTCTCATCATAGGCTGTCAGCACCTGCGTATACTGCTGATTGATATCATTGACGTAGTTCCGGCTTTCAAAGTAATCATAGGTGTCTGTCACAACCTTGTATGGGATCAGTGCCTGGCTTGTCTCACTCGGATAAGTGACTTCTCCCGCTCCCGGCATGTTCGTAATGCCGTCCGGGTTTACCACGATTCCCTCTTCATCCGCCCGGTCTTTCGCGATCTTTCTGTGATAAGCTGATACCAAATCTTCCCAGAGTTCTCTCCATGTCTGACCGATGGACTCTTTGGCTACCTGGAATCCCTGCAGGAAGTTCTGTCCGAATCCGTACCAGAACATAGATCCTTCTCTTCCCTGGTCAGAGGTCTTCGGAGATTTCTTTTTCTCCTTGAAGAGCTGATACTCCTTCGTATCTTCCGTGCGGTTCGCTGTGAACATCCGGTTACTGTCTCCGTCATAGAGCGCCGCCATCAGAAGTCCTTTGTCATCACGTACGGCTATCAGACGATTCTCCGTATCATAGGTATAAGTATGCGTCTTTTCATCCGCATCTAATTCCCTTACACGGTTTCCGTTCGCATCGTAGATATAGGTTGTCTCTTTTCCATCCTGCTCGCTTGACACCAGTCGGTTTGCCGCGTTGTAGGTATTCTTTGTGATAGTTTCTGTCGCCTGCTCCAATGCGTTTTCCGTACTTTGGCGGACTTCGATCTTGTTTCCTGCTCCGTCATAAGCGTACGTCACTCTCTGGATCACTTTATCTTCTGAATCCTTCATCACAATCTCGCTGAGCTGTCCCGCCGCATCGTAACCGTAATTAGATACCTTAGTCCCTTCTTTCGTTTCAATGGACTCTGTCAGGATATAGCCGGACAGGTCATAGGTATAGCGGTAGGTTGAGATTGTCTTTCCTTTTGCATCTCTGTTCTGGATCTCCGTCACCTGATGTGCGGCATCATAAGTAAGCTTTGCACTCGTTTGGTTTGCACGCAAAACTTCTGTCATATTTCCAGCCACGTCATAAGTATAGCCGGTCTCTTTTCCTTCCCGATCTGTGACTTTTATCAGCCGGTCCAGTGCATCATATTCATACTGTACTTCGCTTCCGTCCGGATAGATCAGCTTCGCAAGATTTCCGTAGCTGTCATAGTTATATAAGATAACACTTCCGTCTCCCTGCTGTACGCCCGTGATCCGTCCATCCGCATCATACTGATAGGTGGAAGTTCCGGTCAGATCAGACATGGAAAGGCGTTTGCCTTCTTCATCATAAGTATACAATACCTGTCCGTCTGCTTCTTCCGAGTAATCCGTCTGAAGAAGTGCATCCAGCTTGTTATAGTCATACTGAATCGTATTTCCGTTTGGACGGGTGATCTTTTCCAGACGGTTATTCAGATTATAACTGTAGCTTTCTGTTTCTCCCAGTGCATTGGTTCTTGATGTCTGGTTGGACAACAGATCATAGGTGTAAGTCATCTTGTTGCCATTTCCGTCTGTGGTAGAAGTCAGATTGCCTACTTCATCATAGGTATAAGTATTCCGATTTTCATAGCTTGCATCTCCTGCCATCGCTTCCGTCAGCCGATCAGCCAGATCGTAAGCATATCGTACCTGTCTGCCTTCTCCATCGGTAACAGATATCACATTGCCGTTTCCATCGTAAGCGACCGCTGTGGTATTCCCATTTCCGTCTGTGGAGGATAGCAACTGTCCTTTCCTATCATACTGATAGGTAGTCTTTGCTCCGACCGCATCTGTTTCCTGCACCAGACGGTTCATGTTATCATACTTTTTCGTCTCTGTTTGCCATAACACATTGGTCAGAGAAGTCAGATTGCCATTGGCATCATACACATAGCTGGTCACACGGGTATCATTCACCGTCTTTTTCGTCAGGTTGCCAACGCTGTCGTAAGTATAGCTTTCTTTTCTTCCTGCCGGATCCAGTGTTTCCTCCAGTCTGTCCAGCTTGTCATAGCTGTACCGCATGGTATTTCCCATCGGTGATACCTGTGAAGAGAGATTTCCGTTCTCATCATATTCATAGGCATATGTTCCGCCATTCGGAAGAGTCTCTCCCACTTTCCGGTTCATATTGTCATACGTGCTTGCAGTCACCTGGATACGTCTTTTCTAATGACATAATAATTCTTTCCTCTCTGTTTGCTCCTGCAAACAAACCTTTTTCAGCACATCCCAAAACATTTAATATAATGAAGCCACATAATAATATACAATAAAATTTTCTCACTGTTCTTTCTCCCTACTGAATCATCCAATCCGTATCACACAAGATGGTAAAATTGCAACATCTCCTGGACATCCTTTTCATTATCATTTTTAAATCGTACAATCACATATTTTTTACCATTATACGGAATGATTATTTTTCGCCCTTTGAATTTTACACGTGATAATGCACTTGAAGGGATTTTGCTAACCATATTCCCACCGCGATCCATAAATAGCAGTCCCCCTTCCCAGTAAACAATGGTCCACATATTTTTTTGAAGTACAATCGTATATACAAACATTGCGATGGCACACGCCATGAAAAACAGACTATATCCCCAGTTTTCTGATCCACTTATATACGAACCAATTGTACACAACACAAGAAATATACAGAGTACCGGTCACAGGTATCGAATAGCAATTCCCTCATAATATCCTGATACAAAATAGCGGAAATTTTCGTTCCATTCCTTTTCACTACTTTCAATCAAATCCAAAGTTTTCTTCTGCATTATCACTTCAAATGCTGTAGTTGCAGCCTGCACAACTATCATTTGAATAAGATTTACCATTTAGTTATTCCTCCCAGCACAAAAGTTTTGAACTTTTTGGCGAATGTATTTGTATTCCCTGATTTCTGATTTTCATCTTGTATCTCTGACTCTCAAACCGTACTTCGTATAAAGCAAAATATTAGCCTTCTATTGTAACCTCAATAAAGTTCCATTACCTTACCTGATTTGTTTTCAATAAAACTGATAATAATATCAGATATCTTTATAATTCTAAGTAAATAAAAAGCAACTATATTATATCTGACCAAAATGATATTGGTTGAACATTTTCAAAACATATTGCTTCTTGCTTTTTTCCCCCAAACTCAACTTCAAAATAATCCTCTAAATCTTTGCCATAATAAATAATGTCTATGCCATGTACGGATATTACCGGTGGATTGTCCACCGAAATCACGGGCATATATCTGTGTCCATAAATCGGTAATAATATAGGGGCATTTTTTAGCTTGTTTCTTACCGCTCTACAAATATCCACTTCATTCTCTGGTTCTTCTCCCCAATCATCACACCAATAAATTTCATCTGCAAATTCACAAACATCTTCTATTGGTCTGTTCATAACCATTTTTATAAACCTGATATTATCTTCATCAAAATTTCTCCAGTTATAAAATCCCCGTGATACCGGCAGGACTGCCATTAAAAACATCTTTAAACTTTTCGGAAATTCAATTTTATATGTGGATTCAATTTTCTCCATTTCCACACCAGTAAGCCCAGTCTCAAATTCAATACCTTTCGCTTTTAATAAATTTATGCTCTTCTCATAACTCAACCTCATTACCTCCATCATTCAATTCGCGTAAACGTATAATAATGATCATTTGTATACCAAACAGAATTATCATCCCCTATTACAATTCTTTCTGGACCTCTATTTTGACCTTTTACATAGGGATTAATATCATACTCTCTATAATTAACTCCCTCTGGTAACTTCTGCGCACCTTCTTCTAATGGTATATTTTTATATCCCTTTGGTTGTGCACCATTATTCTCCTTTACTTGTCGTGCTATCTCCTTTGCCTTATCAGGAACATTCTCTTTCCCTCTCTCACCAGCACTCTTCCCAGACCCATTTCCTTTATTACTTTCTGATTTTTGGATCCGTACATCGAACATATTCGCCAGTGTGGAACCTGAGATTGCCAATCCGGTGCCTGCAATCGCAATTCCTTCTGTTGCAACCGGAATACTGATTGCACTGGATGAACCAACGCTTGCTATTTCACTTCCACCACCCGCTAATGTTAAGAGCAGTCCTCCGCCCGTCGTAACTATACCAAGTCCCAACTGCAAACTGTCTTTCCACGTTCCTGTATAATCAATACTGATATTGATATTAGGAAGTTTCTTTTTTAACTGCTCTAATTTCATCTTGCCTATGGTTATTGCACTTATCCCGGATAGCTTTCCCAAAACAGAAAATGCACGTACACACAATTCCTGCAGCTATTACTTTCATGACCTTTTTCATACTTTTCCCACCAGTCTCCTTCCTCTATAGTACAACCTTAATTCTTCAAGCAACTTTCTCTCCACATTTCATATAATCAGGTTAAATATATTGTATTTTATAATTCACATCTTTTCAACCAATATTTAATCTCATGTATAAAAAATGCCAGGCACTGGAACTTCCCTGAAAATTTCAAATTTTCTCTTCCAGCTGCCTGACACTTTTCACTTTTCTTTTTTTTCTAATTTTCTTCCCGCCATTCTTTTAATGCAGCCGAAAGTCTCCGGTCAATATCTTTCCTTGCTGCCTCACATTCATCCGGGTATTCCTTTGCCGCCTTGAAAATAAACCGCAGCACAAACTTAAGTCCCACAGGCAATGCCATGCGGAGCATGGATTCCGGTAATACAAAATGCGTCCCATGCTCGTATACAAGCGGTACGTATTCACAGGTATGTGGGCGTTCTTTCAGCCGCCTGTCCATACGACGGATATATTTTCCTGCCTCCCAGAAGGAATCATCCTCTGCACCTACGAGGAACAACCGTCCTTTTATATTCTCAACTTTGATCATTTCCTCTTCTGCATGCTCTCTTGCCTTTTCAGAATCAATAAATAAGCAGGTACTTCGCTCAATATCTCCGGAGCCTTTTGTCTCTTCCTCAATTTTCTGCCAGTACACCGGATGTTCATACACAAACGACATATAGGCAAGAGGTTTTCCTCTCCAGGAAAGGGTAGACGCACCCGGAACAGGCCATTCCCTGCATCCATCTTTTTTCCCCTGCTCAAATCCCTGCCATACGAAATCACTGGCTGTCAATCCGAAAGTCAGTGTGATCTTCAGAAAATAAGATCCTTCCTTTCACCATGAAATCGATCTGCTCTGTTAGCCTTTTATCATATCATCATGATTCCACAAATACAATTCCATAAGCCTCCGGACCGATATAAGTTGCGATTGTTGCACCAATCTCTTCCGGCTGCTTCATTTCTACTTTCAGATCTGCCTCCTGAAGGGTGGCCATGTATTCCCGGCAGTTCGTATCATCCTGAGAAAAAAGCGGGATTGCCTGAAACTCAGGATCTATTTTACATTCTTCTGCCAATGCTGCCATGTCCCGCATCGCTTTTTTTGCTCCCCTTGTCTTTTTTACGACCTCAATTTCTCCTTCTTTTGTAAAAGTAATGATTGGCTTGAACTGAAGTTTATTTCCAATGGCTGCTACAGTCTTCGGCAGTCTTCCTCCTCTTGCAAGGTATTCCAGTGTATCCAGGCATGCGATCAGTCTGACTCTTGATCGGAATTTTTCCAGTTCTTCTGCAATCTCTTTTCCACTCATTCCTTTTTCACGTAACTCACAGGCATAAAATGCAATTTGCTTTTCCGCAGCAGCCGCACATTTGGAATCGATAATATAAATTCCTTCATAATCTACCATGGACTTTGCCAGCATCGCCCCCTGATAAGTTCCTGAAAATCCTGATGAAATCAGAATACACACTACTTCTTCTTTCTTATTCTTTGCTTCTTCAAAAATCTTCACAAAACATTCCGGTGACGGAAGGGATGTCTTTATATTCACCCCATCCAGAAGCATCTCCCAAAATGTTGTCATTGGTATCGTCTTATCATCAATATACGTCTTCTCGCCACATAAAAGCGGCATTGCGATCAGTCCAATCTGCTTCTCTTCCATTTCCTGCAATGTGATATCTGATGCGGAATCTGTAAAAATTCTGACACTCATTTTTCAACCTCTCTGACCGGGCTTCACCCCGGCTCTCTTTCACTTTGTTTATATATTTTGACTTTTATCTGAAATGCAACTATAATAAATTAAATCATCATTCTATGCTCAATGCAACAAAAGTCGCAGAAAGAAATTATAAATTCATTTACCGCAAAAGGCAATAGCCTGTCCGGTATTTGCAACTTTTCCGCTCAAAAGTTGCAGAAAGGAGTTTTATGGGACAAAATGCAAAAGCTACTGACTTTTTAAAAGAATGCATGGCAGATGCATTGATCCAGAAAATGCAGGAAAAGCCATTTGAAAAGGTCACTGTAAATGAAATTGCGGATCTTGCCGGTGTGAACCGTTCAACCTGGTTTCGGAATTTTAAAACGAAAAATGATGCCCTCTCTTTTAAGATTGTCATTCTCTGGAACAGATACCGAAATGACCATGGTCTCTCATATGAAAAATATACTTTGGATAATGCCCGGGATTTTTTCGCATTTACTTATGAGAACCGTTTCCTGTTGCAGCTTGCGTATACCGCCCAGGTTCAATCCTCTATCTATGATGGTTTCTATCAGATTATGATGTCACAATATGACGGGTCTGCCTATGAATGTTATCGTGGACGCTTTTATTCTTACGCCCTTTTCGGATTACTGGATGAATGGGTCAAGAGAGATTTTTCTGAATCGCCTGCAGATCTTTCAACAATATTTCATAAAATAATACAATCCTGAGGATTGCATTCCGCTGCCTCCATGCGTATAATACTTTATGTAATCTGTCGCAGAAAGTGGGGAACATCATGAGAACAATGGATTTTACAACCGAGCAGCCTGACTGCTGCCAGGTGGGTGATTATCTGGAAGTCGAAGAAAATCAGCTTCCTACATCTTACTGGTATATGCTCGAACATGCTTATGGTGCAAGTACAAATTATAAGAACCGTGAGCGTCTCCAGACCCGCAGAGGCAAGGTCACTAAGATATGGAAAGATGACCGCTTCAACTACATAACTTTGGAATTTGATGAAGAGGATGTAAAGTAATGTATAATAAAGATGATATTGTGTATATTTTAGAAAATGATCAGGTCGTCCGCAAGGCAAAGGTTGCCGGAAGACAGGATGATCTTTATATCGTTCAGTTGATCGGTTCCTGCGGTGCGATTCATCTGCCGGAAAGCCGGCTCTTTGAAAGTGCTGAAGCAGCAGAAGAAAACCGCCAAAAGACGAAACTGAACAGTGCCAATGTCAGAAATGACTTTATCAGTAACCGGCCTGACCCGTTCGACCGCTGGATCAACAGTCAGAAATTCTGATATTTTATCGCAGGTTGTATTTACCAAATAAGGTTAAAGAAGTTATATAGAAAAACTTCTTTAACCTTATTTTGCTCTTTATTCCTTTTTTTCTGCTTTTTCCCCTGTCTCATACGCTCTGATTCTGCGAAGCAGCTTTCTGTATAATTCATCCTGAAGCAATTCCCTATGCTCATATGAAACAGGGTAATCATTCAGAAAGTCCGGGTGTTCTTCTATATATTTATCTCTTTCTGCCTGCCCGGCATTCAATAAATATTTCTCATAAAAATCTAAATCATCCAACTTCCTTTGATTCATGCCTACTCTCCTGACTTCAAAGTATGCCTTCTAAAGATTCACCACATTTTTCAATCTATTCACTAATCCTCATCTTAGAGTTTCTATCTGTAATTGTCAATAGAATTTGACTGGCAATATTTTCCATGTGCTATACATAATTTCTATGATGTCAGGGTCAAAAGGTCTGAAACCACGTGTGCTTGCACACTGGTGGTAG